>Ga0123354_10020808_pt1 | contig 10325 bp, 6 predicted proteins | sample TergutLab28metaG_2_FD_97872 | JGI IMG/M metagenome (GOLD analysis project Ga0123354, IMG submission 97872) | Labiotermes labralis P4 segment gut microbial communities from Petit-Saut dam, French Guiana - Lab288 P4 | ecosystem: Host-associated > Arthropoda: Insects > Digestive system > Gut ...
CAGGATAGAGACAGGTGGCGGACGCTTGTGAGTGCGGTAATGAACCTTCGGGTTCCGTGAAATGCGGGGAATTTCTTGACTAGCTGCAAACCAGTTAGCTTCTCACGAAGGACTCTGCACCATTGAGTAAATAAGTAAGTAAGTTAGTTTTCTCCCGCCCAAATCATTAGGCCGAAGCTTCCTATTCATTAATGTGGTATATGGGGAATAAGAAATGGGGTCATAGACGATTGAGTTCAAAAAAGCATAGGATATCCTCACCTCAAACCCAAGAAGAAATAAAATACCTAGCAGATTGATTAGTTACGCAATTATCTCCTGTAGCAGAAATCGACGTCTCAAGGCTGCCATGAAACACAGTGCTGAACTAGTTCATCCACCTTTCCTCCTCACAAACTCTTGGTTTTCCATCCATCACGCTAACTACCTAGCACAACCCAGTGGTAGCAAAACCCAAAAGCTTACAAGACACTAATAGTGCAGTCCTTAATAAGTCACGATTAGTAGCCAATTCTATTCACCCGCTTCCTCACAGTCAATTGTCCTTAGATGCGCTTTGCTAAATTACGTCTGAAACTCTAACAGGCTTAATACAACGTGAGAAAATGGGGAAGACATGAAGCGGACGGTTTGATAAGACAGTTTCGATCATGATTTTATCCAGGACCTGAGCTATGCTCTTTACTCTACACGTCCATAGATCATGTGACATTTTTAGAAACCGCTTTCCTAACTCGCTGAAATCACCGAAGACTCGCCACGAAGAACACGAAATTCATAAATACATTTTGTGGGCAAAATTCATAAAACTTTTGATGTTAAAACAGTTGGTGGTTATAGTTACCACTATCATACAGGGTTTGAACTAAATCCGTGGTAGCATAATCAGAAGGTACATCGCCGTTAACACGGATGCCGTCCATGGAACACGACCCTGAGCCGGCTCAATTTTTACCTCCCAAGCTCACAAATCCATTACCAAAGACCAACATTAATACGATATTTATCATTCTTCCATCTCGGTCTTTCAAAAGCTTCAGTCACTACTTGATTTCACTGACCAGTTAATAGTTAAGCACTTCTGTAAAGTACGGGTTTGTTGTGTAGCATGTTGCAAGATTTTATAACAAATTTGGGGAATATAATGTGCGCCTTACTACTGTCCTTTTGTACGGTACCTACGGTTGTTATAGTGATGTGCAATTATTGTGTAACATTTATTTTATGTGTTTATAATTCTCATTCCCACTAATTTTATTAGGGGACCGCGGTGGCACAGTGTTTAAGGTGCTGTGCTACAATTGGAAGGTCGCTGGTTCGATCCCAGCTGGTGTCATTGCAAATTTTCATTGACATAAAATCTTTCTGTTCGCGCTATGGCCCTGGGTTCGACTCAGTCTCTAACAGAAATGAGTACCAGGAGCATTTCCTGGGGGTAACAGCAGCCGGTGCGTAAGGTTTACAACCTTACCACCATCCTGTGCCTTTGTCATGAAATCTGGGAACCTTAACTTCGTGGAACCCTCTGGGGCACTCCAGGCCTGTAACGGGACTGCTTTACCTTTACTACGTTTATTGCCTGAGTAAGTAGGGTTGACTAATTTATTTATTTCAGTGTTATTCATTTTTAAAACGTTAGTTCATATACATTTTACCACTAATAAGGACAGCAATCATATCTCGAATGAAGAATGGATACTTCTGCTTGCACTTGGTAAAAAAAACACTGTTTTTATATAAGCATTTTTAAATTCCTGCCAACAAATGAACACTTAGTTATTTTGTTGAATAACAGACGTATAAGCAGTGCTCGAATTGGAAAATCTTAACAACAGAAACTATAAGGGGTGTCTTTCATAAAACTTAATATTAGTGCAGTTTAACTTTTTTTTTCAACCGGAACGCCGTTTCAGCGCTTTCCAATTCATTTGGAGCCCTACGTGTAAGTATTTTAGTATACTGAAAATAGGACTCGCCAAACACAACAGGTCTGTTGACATAAGTCCACGGGCTATGTAGAAAGTAATGCTTGAAAGCAATGACCTCTTCCTACCGTTCTGGGTAGGCGATTGTGCGTGTATTACTGTACGCAGTAATACGCAGGCCCAGCCACACTGTGACAGGGGACCAACAGACTGCATGCAGGTTCCTGTGACAGTGTCTGTACAGCTGCACTGTAACAGTGGGTAAAGAGCTGGAATATTAAAGAGTGTCTGAATAGCTGAAATTTGACAGTGGGTAAACAGCTGTAATGTAACAGTGGCTCAGCATCTGCAGTGTAACAGTGGCTGAACAGCTGAAATGTTACAGTGGCTAAACAGGCGCAATGTTAAAATGGCTGAACGTCTCCAGTGTAACAGTCGGTGAATAGATGCAATGTAACAGTAAATGAGCATCTGCAGTGTAACAGTGGCTGGACAGCTGAAATATGACAGTGGGTAAACGGCTGTAATGTTGAAATGGCTGAACGTGTTCGGTGTAACAGTCGCTGAAGAGATGCAATGTAATAGTAGCTGAATAACTGACGAAATCTCTCGGGGAGGTACCGCTGACAAAACCTAGGTCATCGGATAGATGGAGGAATGTTAACGCCGAATCTTTGGAGTTCCAATTTTTTTTTTTATCGAAATCTGAGTAAAAGTAAATTCAATTTCCTGGCATACAGCTGACAGTGAAAGTATAGGAAAGAGGGACAGTAGTATGACTTCGAAACCAACAGTAAAATTTAAAATGTTTAAAGAAATGTATGCAGCATGTAAACACGGACGCCTGAATTGCATAGTGACGGAATTGATAGCGTTGACATTTTGTATTATAACGTTGTCTACAGTGATAGGATATGTGGGGAGTAGACTAAATGCTGGAAACATTCAATATCTGGAATTCTCAATTTGTGAATATGCCTGTCGCTTTTCCAAAAGACTGCGGATTCCAAGATTCTGTGATAGAAATAATAGCTTGTTGAGCTGAGCATTGTTGCCAAGTTTTATGCTGTCTTACAAAAACAGCTATTTTTTACCACAAGCAAAAATTATTTTTTTCTGACAAACCATGTTACAGAATATCCAAATAAAACTAACCACTTCATCTCCACATGTTCAAAGCCAGTATTATAATTTTAAAAAATCACATTCCTCGCAGGAATTATCCCTGAAGCCCCATGAAACTGTTGGAACAGCGAATTTTAATTTCGGTGATAATTTTGACTGTCTGTGAGGAGACAAATTGGAGCTCTGCCGTATTTACAATTGCCGGCTTATTACTAAAGTAACAAGCGATTTCAAAATTTAACGTTGCAAATTTTCCTCATTTTATATAAGCCGTACCAACGTCATATTAACTAGCAGTTACAAAAATTAAACATGGGTTACAGAATTATATATAAAGATGAATTATAAGATTTGAGGATTATATATCGGTGAAGGTGAATATTGTGGGTTCTGGGCGCTAGACCCGGCAGAAAAACAATGAGCTTTTACTGGGAAACTCAATTTCATTGCTTAAATATATTGTCTTTTTTTTTCTATTGCATGGAATTTGTTCCTGTTCGTTATTATAGTTGGTACGCCCGTAATTGAAAGTTCCAAAAATGCACCTGTTAGTATCGCCACATCTCTTTGTCCAGCATATCCGTTAAACATTTACTTAAGGGTCACTGATCAGATTTTGATTGAAAATTTGTAAGCCTGTTGTGTGAGGTCTGAGGTTTCACGTTGGTGCTGATGAAGATGCATGTTTTGAGGTTGTATTCGCCTTGTCGTTTGGTAAATACTTGCCTGCGTTTTGAAGAAACTGCTGTCCTTCGAAACGTCGGTGACTATTTACCAATCGAAAAAGCGTAACTTCTCTGAAGACTTCCATCTTCAGAATTGGTTTTGTTGAGAATTTACTAAAATATTTCGGTATTCCGAATTCGGTTGAAGTCGGCCATCACTAATGGACAGATACGCGAGTACCTACGTACATTGGATTCTTCAGTGCATCTCAGGCCTAAGTCGCTAACTGTTTTAGTAAAACTTATTTTATACACAACTTATAGAAAACACTTTCACCGTAAGTATTACTGTATAGAGATAATTAGGCTCAACCAGACCGAATATTTCCTCTGTTTTTTTCGTAATTCTAGAACAGGTGGACTGCTTTTGATCAGGTTTTGTGTTGGAAGTGTTGGACTAAGAGTCAGTAGTAGAGTTAATGGGCCGGAATTTTTTTGCCTTGCATACATTTGCCATGCAATTTTGTTCTTTGGGGCTGAAGTTATAGCAGGTGTCCTTCGGAAAAAAAAATGAAGATAGATACGCGATTTAGAAGTACATCCATTTTCAGTTTCATGTCTTTATGCATAGCCCTGATTGCTTTAGAGTGTCTAATTAGGAAAGTCAAGGTAAAGCAATAGGGGCTGAAAATGAGTTGCACGCATCAGCCTCTGGCTTACGCTAGAGATGTTAATTTGTTGGCCAAAAATATTACACTGTGCTATAAAGAACACAGTAGCTTTATTTAGGGTGACCAGACGTCCTGTTTTTTGCTATTTCGTCCCGTCCTCCCGACTAGATATCAGTAAGCATCAGGACACATCACATCACGTCATATCACATCACATCACATCACATCACGTCATTAACACCGGTAGACATATTTGAATAATTTTTATTAGTAATTTAGAAGTTTATAATAAATAGACTATCTCAGTCCAGTTGCGATATTTTGTCAGCTTTAAATGTCTAGATTTTGTGTTATAAACATTTGAAGTGTTTCTCAAAATCACGGTAGTGCCCCCCACCCCACCCCCACCCCCATCCCACCCCACCCCCACCCCCACCCCCCTTTTTTACTTCTCAGTTATGGTCACGCTGGATTTATTTTTCGCCAGTAAGGAGCTTGTTTTAGATGTAAGTGCTGAGAAAACTGAGAAACTGAGAATATATTTTTGTCACGTGACAAGAATGCATATCGAAAAACAGCTAATAAATCCTTTGGAAAGGTGGCAGAGTTCAAATATGTGGGAACGACACTAAAAATCAAACAAGCATGCGTGATGAAATTAAGAGCGGAATAAATTCGGGAAATGGCTGTTACCTTTCAGTCCAAAACTTCTTAGTTTGCCTTATAAGAAAGTAAAGATAAAAGTGTAAAACATTGTGTAGTTTTTTTTTCTGATATTTTGTTTACGGACGTGAAATTTGGCCTCTCATGTTATGGAAAGAACGTAGGTTGAGAAATTTATCTGAGCTTAAGAGAAAGGAAGTAATTGAAGAATGGATAAAAAGGTATAGCGAGAAGCTACAAGATTTTCTTTTCGTATTTGATATGGTACGGATAATCAAAACAAGGAGAATGAGATGGGTGGGACGTGTAGCACGTAGAAGGGTAAATTTGTGTGTATTCAGGGTCTTTTTGAGGAAATCTGAAGTCAACAGACTATTTGGAAGACATATGGGGTGGAGAATATTAAAAACAAATCTTTAAGAAATAATTTGACAAAACTTGGGTTGAATTGATTTAGCTCAGTACAGGGACATATGGTGGTCTTTTTTAAGCTTCTAAACACTAATATAAATATTCGGTTTCGGCAGCTTCGTGACATGATGAGTAACTCTCGTTTCGAAAGAAGGGCTCTGCTGCATGGAGTGCGCTTATACCTAGCCCGATGTCGGTTTAACCTTTTGGCGTCGGAATTATTTTTTTAATTTTAGCACACCCTGTACATAAAATGTGAATAATACAGGAAGCAAATACATTAGAATTATGAAATAAACTGCATTTTGAAGAGAAAAAGACGGAGAGTAAATACCATGTTTAAAATATTCAGTACCTATATTTGTTTAATAAATATACATAATGCAACTTTAGAGGTTAGCGGTGCGGTACGACCACTATAGTTGACATTAGGCGTCAAAAGGATAAACTAAGCCTAGGCGCGTAGCAGATACTGCGGCACAGAAGCAAGCTTCCTGTTAACTGTCCTCCAAGATGGCCCTTACGTCATTCCGATCACAGAAGCATCTTATTTCCTGATGGCCACGTGTTTATTGAATCTAGATTCCGTTCTAGAGGAAATTGATGGCGAACAAAAAGCTCTTTTCCGTACTAGTATGTTATAAACACACACAGATGTCATGTATTTCCACTCACAAATCAGGCGGCGCCGATTAGAAGCAATGGTTTCCTTTTGGTTCCAACACATGACCTCTGAAGTGTTGAACACGTTGTAAAATACGGCACACGTGTTTGTAATTGCTTATATGGAAATCAGTAAATTTTGTAGTGTCTTCGACAGGCAGTAATAAGGTAAAGTTGTCACTGTGCATGACTTGAAGTCATGTAGGAAAATGGGCTTACGGCTCCAGCCATTCATATCCTTCGCATTATATGGGGTTGAATGAGCAGTTTCATGCCTCGGTCGCTTTTCCACAGGGAGAGAGATTCCCCGGCACACAGTGAATAGAAGGCTGGGTGGGCGACAGAACCGACCAGGACGGTTTGGAGAAGAAATACAATTGTTATCATCGTCAGGGATCGAACCAATATTCTTCGAACGTCCATTCCGTTGTCTATTCGCTGCTGGCGGCTGAGCTATTCAGGCGACCAACGTATAGTACTGATGTCGATAAACTAAGTAAAGATAATGCTTTCATAATCACCATTCCAATCATAATCTTATTTTTCCTGATCTTTTTTAAAATTTTAGTTTCAGGTTTTTTCCTTCCTCTTAATTAACATGTTAATTTATCGATCCCCACTTCCGGCCGTCCAATATGCTTTGTCCTATCAGGCGCGTAATTTCTTGGGTTATTTGTATAGGTAAAAGAAGTGTTTCAACGATATACGTTGTACTGTTATTTCCTGTATTTCTAACTTGACGTTTGAATGCAGCGTTTTCCAATCAACAAGTGTACATAATAATAATAACAATAATAATAATAATAATAATAATAAACAATAATAGGAACACTAAATTTTTTAAAAAATATCTTAATAGGAATACGTTATACAAGACCTATAATTGAATAATTTTATAATCACTAAACTTACTGAACAAGACGTAAATGATATTTTTATAACCACGCAGTTAATTAAATGTTACCAACGGATACAAAGAGCTTGGAATAAAAAATAAAATAAAAAAAAAAAGGTGATACCAGTAAAAATAGGGGCGACTGGGACTATTTCAAAGTCATTCAGAAAATACGTGAGCAACATACCAGGAAAACATGATGTCAAGGAACTACAGAAAACAGCCATACTGGGCACTGCACACATAATTCGGAAAGTACTAGTGTGAAAGTACAATAGATTCAACACTGGAACTAACGATATAAGCACCATGAATAGTAACAACAGAATAGCTGCAACACTGTATTCCCTAGGGACATAGTTTATCTCAGGAATATAAGTATAAATATCCTGCATAAAGGAGAAGATGGTGTTAATGATGATGATGATAATAATAATAAAAATAAACTGCAATAAATAATTATAGATTATGTAGGATGAATAAATTAGTGCAGTGAGTATAAATGAAATGGATAGCCATGTGTTGTTTAGGCCATTTTGTGTAGAGCGACATGAGTGTGGACTCTTCTTCGCAATTTCTGTTCACTTCGAACATAAAGTGAGCGACAGTGTAATGTGGGTGGTTCTCAATGTCAATCCTGTTCCTGTCCTTTGTTTTTAATCGTGTCAACTTTCAAAGTTCTTTCATAGACATGTGGCCTGTATGTACATTTGTTGTGACAGACAGTAGTGACTGCATACTCTTCATTCTGAGCAGCTGATATACATTTTTTAATTTTAAACGGAAATGGCGATAAGCTTCATGTCTTGTAATCGCTCTTCAGTGTGAGCTGCAACAGTGGAGTTTCTCATCCAGGAGTTCAATTAAATTCGATAACTGATTCAAGGTTTTCAGACGAAGAAGGGTTTTTTTTTTTTCGTAATTTAAAATACCCTTTCTGAAGACCAATGACTAAATCCTTCAGACAAACCAGCGAGGTATAACGGCAGGGCAGATCTTATTCCAAGCCCTTTGTATTCTTTGGTAACATTTAATTAAGTGAGTGGTTATAAAATATCATTCGTTTTATGTCTTGTTCAGTAAGTTTAGTGATTATAAAATTATTCAATTATAGATCTTGTATAACATATTCCTATTAAAATATTTTTAAGAAATAGAATTTAAGTGTTTCCAATATTGTTTACAGGTACTGGTTTTTGCCTTGAGTTGCATTGACGGTAGGCCAGCCTTGTACTTTGCACACCTTGCACACCTCTCTCCAAGCCATGTAACTGATATCACCCCCCATGTGATGATAGATGACTGATAATACTGGAAAGTAACAGTGGTAAATGACGTCAGTATATTAATTTATACCAATATATCCATCTTCAGGAGCTTGCGACTACTTGGTGCGTTGTTGTGTAGGCTGACTTGAGGCGTGTTGGTGTTATGTAGCCTCAAGTCAGGTATGTACAGCTCATGCATATAGTCATCAATACAGATGCATAAAACACCAAAACATACCACACATACAAAATGTTCAAGAACTACAGGACACCACACGCTTGCAGAAACACACTCACTTAGAGCCACACACGACACTAGATAAATAAATTAACACAAAAACCTCTATCATTACAGCCTACACAATAACGCACCAAGTAGTCGCAAGCTCCTGAAGATGGATGTATTAACATCTGAAACTTGTTGAGCAGTAAATTGACATAATAAAGCAAGTATCATCAAGTTGGTCTACCTTTATTCAAATATCAAGATGATGCACGGTCCAATACGCATAAGATTGTGATTAATTGTTTTAAATGACATCCGACTCGCTTGGAAGGAAAGAGAAATAAGCGTACGGGTCTGGAAAGAACCCTGAAGGGAGAAGCCCAGTTTGAAGACCTAGGAATAGATAGGAGAAATTGAGGACGTGAAAGAAGCAGTATGGGAGGTCATGGATTGGGTTTACCTGCATCTGAACAGGGACTAACAACGGCCTTTTGTGAGCAAGATTTCGGCTTAAGGAACATGCAGGAAATTTCTTGGCTGACTTCTCAAGAGGATCTTTGCTTCATGAAGTTCTTTTTAATTAAATGTAAAATAATAATAATATATAAAACGTTCTTAACTCAAATCGCAACGCGGTCAACTTTACTTTCCACAGCCTACAAATAGGTCACGATAAGTTATGCCTATATCCAGCAACATTCATACGAAAATTTATGACTGCAATTTCACTCTTTCTTTTGGTCATTCTTCGTGCCTTATTAATATAGATATAAGGGTCTTGGGTTAGCTACAGTTTATACATTTGTGTCTGTGTGTCTCTGGGTATCTGGCTAATAGGGGTATACGCCCCTATTAGTCAGATCCCTGAAACTTCACTGAGGCAGAAATTTGTGGCTGAGGAATGGTTTACTACATCTAGCCGCGACTGCAAACCAAAAGCGGTAAATTGTGAGGTGTGGGTGCAGGGAGTGCTTATGCTCTCACTGCTGCTTTCAAGTAGTTTGCGGCAATGGATCATATTTTTTAAGCGGCCACCTTTAATTGTTGCTATAAGCAGTCACGCAACTCATTTGAATACGCAGAGTATATGAAAGGATTGGGAACTGAAATGCAAGTGAACTATGGTACAAACTTCCGTAGGGACCTGGAGCAAAAGCGTCTCGTTAATCTGGCCTAGGATTCAAATTGCGATTTCCCGTCAAGATTACGTCGTCTGTGAAGAATTTAATGGGTCTGGAGTAAGTTCAGCGTAAAATTTACGAGGTGGCAGGGAGCAGGGTAGGTGAAAGACCTGCTAGGGAGTTAGATGTTGTACCGTAACTACGAAGTGTGACGTGAATTAGGTGGAAGGGGGTAGTAACCTCTTAGTTTCTAATTTGGAAATGGTAGCCATCGTAATCAGCTGACACGGAAATTTATCGAGAGTTTCTTCACTCTACAGCAGCATTCGCAGTTACGGAGCAGAGACTTTTATAACACGACAGGGTTGACCAAGCCCTCAGGTTGCTTTCTTGGTACCTATATTCCCTCAAGGCTGAGACCTCTCCCTTGCTTTTCTTCAGTTCCGCTACGTGAATGTTGCGGATGACAGGGCTTTAGATACACAAAATACATCTAATAGGATTAAGAAATACAATTATTACCGCACATTATCTGCAGTGCATCTGTGTTACCGAAGTAACTGATGTTTAATGTTAATAGAAATCCAACCAGATGCAACAGTATGCAGATATTTATTTACTGCAAAGTCACTCTACATGTTTCGGGTGTCACAGCACCCATCATCAGGAGTACTAAAAACTGTAACCGCAAC
>Ga0123354_10020809_pt1 | contig 10325 bp, 7 predicted proteins | sample TergutLab28metaG_2_FD_97872 | JGI IMG/M metagenome (GOLD analysis project Ga0123354, IMG submission 97872) | Labiotermes labralis P4 segment gut microbial communities from Petit-Saut dam, French Guiana - Lab288 P4 | ecosystem: Host-associated > Arthropoda: Insects > Digestive system > Gut ...
CCCCCCCCCCGGCCGATTTAAATGGACTCGTCCGTTTCGCCGAAAGACGAAATCTGGTTTCTGCGCGTGTGACATCACATTTCAAACGCAGTCTACTAATGGGAGGAACATGAGTACTAGGAAGAAAACCAGCACGAGTGTCACACTGTCCACCGAGAAATCCAAATGTATTGGCCCAGAATCGAAATCTGGCCTCCGTAGTGAGAGGCTGGCGACAAGCCGCCAAAACCATGTTATGTCATGTTATTGTTATGTGACTTCTTTTGTGATCGCAACAGCCATACTCGAGCCTAGGCCGCCTTACTGTTGAGGTTTTTAGATAACACAAACTCAACGACGCACCACAGTCGGTAGGACTCCCATGGACGTAAGATCGTCCCGTCACACAGACCTCTACCTGACAAAACACAAAACTCACAACAGACATCCGTGCCCTCGACGGAATTCGAACCCACAATCCCAGTAAGCAAGCGTTCGCAGACCCATGCCTTAGAACGCGCGACCACCGGGATCGGAGTTATGCTACGTTACGTGATCATTTAACATTCCATTCTTTATCTTGAAGGCTAAGAGCAGTTTAGTAATCTATAATACAAGCTAAGTGTGGGGGCCGGGTAGCTCATCGGTATAGCGACTGACTACGGGCTGGACGGTCCGGGATCGAAACAGTCTGCTCCGAGCTTCTGACCGGTAAGGTTGTGCACGGAGTGAATAACTTTCGAGTCGAAAGTGAAAGGCAGTGTAGTGAGTAATGTCAAGTGGCCTACATAAGTTAAGTAGTGATAACAGAAGAGTAGTGTTGGTACACAATGGCCGAACGTCACAATACAATACTGTGTACATTCGACCCAACCAGTCAACGTATCATCGCATATGACATCCACGAGTGGATTCATCAAGTCCCACGGATTCCAGAACACACTTTCAGCATGATTCAAATTGACGGGACAAAGAGGCAAGTTTACATAAAATTGATAGATAACGTATACGTGCAAGCCCTACTTAGGGAAACAAATGGACAAGCCGAATACAAGCATCACAACGGAGTACTATCAATAGTCAAAATATCAATGGCTGGGATGGGCACTAAACGCGTCCGTATCGCCATCGTACCGCCTGAAGTAAAAGAACACGTCATAGAACCGCGCTCACCCCCTTTGGAACAGTACTGGCTGTAATATGGCCGAAGATGTATAGATATAAAGTACCGAATGGAGTACGTCAAGTCACGATAATATTTACACAACACATTCCGCCACAATTAACGGTGGATGGGTACAGGGCACTACTGTCTTATGAAGGACAGTCAGCCACATGCTATGGATGTGGAGACATCGGTCATCTCTATCTGACGTGCCCCAAGCGTCGGGCCAGAGAGGCGATGCCTCGCGACCAACAACTCATAACGTAAGCAACTGACGTAGCACGCAGCACATCGACACCGCCCACACAGATGGAGCACGCAACAGATGTCGTACTGAGCAATAATTGAGAGAAACCTGTGGATTGTACGCCACCCAACATGGACGTGCCACGTCATGTGGGTGACACTTGTATAGAAGACACGGATCCTCCACTAACCGTGAAACCAGAATCGCACCGGGTACACAGTGATGCACACAGTGAGACGGCACATCAACAACAGCAACAAAATAAAATGGAGCGAGAGACCGATATCATAATGGAGGACGCAGTACACAATGCAACAACTACACGGGAGAATAGAGCTTCGACACCAGAGCAAGGTACATAAACACGAACACATAGAACAACGGACAGACAGCATGGGCAATTGCAGCGACAAAGGAGACAAGACTATAAGAGGAATGGACACTGAGTTACCGCAACAGGATAAGGATGGAGATCAAGACGATATGAGGAGCAGCCCGAAAAGACCCAAGAAAGCGAAAGTGGAGAAGACGGGAAAACCACAGAACGAAAGATCTCGCAGCAGCACGCGACGGACAGTCCACAAAGACAGGAAGAATTGACATCTCATCCCAACACAACAATCCCCCCACTTCACCAACCGTCCCAATGAACACCATCAAAATGCCACACTAAATACGAATGGCATAACTGCGCGGACGAGAGTGGGGATGCTGTATGACTTTATACGACAACATGACTAGATATAACCTTTGACCAAGAAGTGACGAGCACGGAGGTTTTGAATGTTCGTGGTTATAACACACATCTAAACATCGGAGTTTCCATACGCGGAACGGCCATTCTAGCGAGAAGCACGTCGCATCTCACAAACATAACTACTTTGACTTCAGGACGAGCGATAGCGGCAGACTAAAAGGGAATACTACTCATAAACCTTTACGCACCGTCAGGAACAGCAAGGCGGGCGACAGAGAACAATTCGATACCACCGAGCTGCCATATTTGTTTCACGACGGCCCTACAGATATGCTTATTTGGGGTGATTTCAATTGCGTATTACACCCCAGTGACATCACAGGACACTTTCAACCTAGCAGGGCCCTCACGGAGATGATTCGCGGATTAGTACTGCACGATGCTTGGAAACAGAACCCCGCCCGACCTACATACACATACCACTCCCCCATGTAGCCACGAGACTAGACCTTTTCTACATAAAATTTGAACTACAGCGCAAAAATGGGAATAGATATTATTCCTGTCGCCTTCACGGACCACTACGCTATCACGATGCGCATTACTGTACAAGACACCGACTTGCAGAGAGCACGAGAAAGATGGAAGATGGACCCCATACTGATAACAGATGAACACCTCAAAAAAAGGATAAGCTCTGAGTGGGTAAAATGGCAGACTCATAAACGGCACTATCCCGATATAACCATGTGGTGGGAGCGGTGTGTAATAAAAGCCTTCCTATCATCCGCAAAGAACAGTACGAACTTAACAAAGACTATAAGCTGATGGAAGACCACCTCTATTAGTGCATATGACACCTTACTAAGCGACATCCCAGGACCCGCAAAACTACCGGCACTCCAACGCTATGAAGCCAAAAAAGTACGCTTACGCGCGAGGCGAATGGAGCAGCTCATGCTGGATAACAATGCTCAAGACAAAATGGAAGATGAGGAACCCTCCCTCTTCCATGTCCTCAAAATGGTCAAACGACGTCAGAGAAGAGTCATCCGTCAAATACTAGATATGCAGGGCAACAATGTCTCCAGCCACCTCAACGTCCTTAACACTTTTGTAATATATCTTCGCCGGATATGTCAACCTATAGAGACAGACCAAACATGTGTCACCACGCTGCAAGGAGTCGTACCATTCACATGTCCAACGAAGTATGCCGACCTGCTTGAGCAGCCTATTACCATCGAGAAACTCTTATCCGTGATGGGGTCAGGAGCCAAGCACAAACCGCCAGGCATCGACGGTTTAGCCTGGAGTTTTACATCGCTAAATGTGACACTATAAAACAGGACCTACTTGAGCTAATGAATCAGATGTTTCTACACACAATCACCCCTCAACAGAAACATGGCATCACAGTCTGTCTGCCAAAATCCAACGGCGACCGGACACCGAATGGATACCGCCCCATCTCTCTCCTGACAACAGAATATAAACATTTAGCTCGGATAATGGCACGTCGTCTGCGCCATGTCCTAAAGGATCATTTCCACAGTGTCAATTTTGCGGCGTTCCTGGAAACACCATATTGGAAGCGGCGTCACTAGTGCGAGATGCCATTGCCTACTCAGAGCCATCAGATCATCCCTTTGTGTACTTACCCTCGATTTCCAAGACGACTTTGATCTATCTCCCATCACTACCTCTTTCAAATATTACACCGATATGGCATCAGTGAATGATTCATCGAGAGGCTACACGCTCTATACGAAAAAGCCACGGCCTCATTTCAAATTAACGGGAATTTGGCGGGGCCCATACCCACCCAAATTGCAGTGCGGCAAGGTTGTCCATTAAGTATGATACTATACGCACTTTGCCAGCACCCTCCTCTACGCACACTAGAAGACAACCTGCCGGGCATCAGACTAGGCCGAAGTACGCGGAGCCCCCCAGTCGTCGCGTAAGCTGACGATGTAACCGTACTCGTAACCCAACTTGGAAATTTCGCCATCATCCACGAGGCCGTGCGATGTTACGAAAAAGACACCGGACCCAAGCTCAACTCACAGAAATCGAAAGCCCTTCCCATGGGGGGTGGTCGTAGCCAGCGACTGCACTCGGAATTGAGTCTCACGACCAAGTCACGAACTTCGGGATCACATATGGAACAACTATTGCAAAATCGGTGAAAGACAGCTGTGACGGAGTCTTAAGATCGGTACGTCTACAGGCACGAAAAGCCTATGCTCGAACCCTCTGCCTCGCACAACGAATGCAGTATGTACACCTATGTCTTCTCTCGAAAATTTGGTATCTGGCAAAAATGCTCCCACCCACCAAGGAGAACGTGCAACAACTTACAACTGTGTGCACCTGGTTCATTTGGCAAGGTGCAATATTTCGGGTAATTGTGTCTACCTTACAACTTCCTAAAGAACAAGGCGGCTGGGCTCTGACGAACATAGATGCTAAATGTAAGACGCTCCTCTACGCCCGACTATGGTCCTTATGTACGAAGAACAGCTCTATTACAACACTGATGAGAAAGTGGAACCTCGCCGGGCGCATTGCGAATCCCCCTAATGTACACGGCCTCCCAACTGGGATATCCTATATCCGTCACTATGCCTTGGACATGGCATACTTTACCCCACCAGACCCGCACTAAACCATGCAAAAATTTAAAAATCGATTCTACGGAGTGCTGTTAACAATGGCCACAACGGGCAACGGTACCGGCGAGCTGAGGATTGCCCGCAAATACCCAGGAATCGCATGGCAGCAAGTATGGACGAACGTACACACCACCAGACAATCCGACCCCATAAAATCAACGTGGTAGGCTGCCATACACAAAATAATACCGACCATCGAACGTTTGGCTGCCATTCATCTCACCACAACGTCCTGCGCGCGATGCGGGGCAGCAGAAACACTACTGCATCGACTAATTGCCTGCGAGGAAGGACCAGTAATATGGACTTGGACAAAAACGAGGATAGCGGCAATACTACGCATACACCCCAAACACATACCAGGGGAGTGGACCCTACGCCCGACTTTCCATCACTGACCCCTCAAAAGTAGGCGGTGATGTTATGAATCGTGGCCCAGCTAGTAGCATACCGTCTCCAGACACAGCGACGCCTTTCTCTTACCGACTACATGGACTTCCTACAACGAGCCCGCTGGAAAAAATACCACCGAGCACCCAAGACACCCACAGTAGGAAGGTACCTGTATGTGCTATAGTTCCCCCCTCCCCATCGGCACCAGATTCGTTTAAAGCAGGACTAAAAGGTGACCGTACATATTTGGACAGCAAACACCTGCCATCCCCTCAAGGACTCACCGCGGCTGGCGGTGACACTATGTAGAGTATGGCACAAAGAGATCAGTAAGGAACATGAGTCAACCTGTTGACTATGTAACGTGTAAGTATCAATAAAGACATATTTTTACAAAAAATTTCGGTGGTGACGAGATTTTCCGGCCGTCCTGACCGTCCCTGGGGCCCACCCAGCTTCCTGTAAAAGTGGTACAGTGTCTTTCCCGGGGGTGAAGTGCGGTCGGGGCGTGCTGCTGACCACTCACCCCCTTCTAGTGCCGCGGTCATGGAAGAGTAGAGCTATACCTCTACCCACCCTCTGGGCCACATCGGGCCTGTAACGGGTTCATTTTACCTTTTTTTATAATACAAGCTACAGGGCAATCTTAACCCTTATCCTGCTAGCGTGGAGAATATGGTGAGCTCGTAATAATGCCATCAAATGAGAGATGGGATTTATCTGGGTTTTTAAAGGTTTAATGATATACCGCTCAGCCGATTGAAAACGGAAACACCCTACTGGACATACACCGTTTTCACGTGTATTTTAAAGCCAGTCGATAAAATTAGCTTATGTTCTTGTTGTCAAGAGAGAAGACAAGCTTCAGAACAGTGGCACGTGTCCGCACTTGTCTGCAAAGTGTTGCATGTTTGAGTAACTCAGCCGTGGTTTATTACCATCTTATTCTGCTGGAATGTCTGAGTAGAATGAAACAAATCCAGCCAAAATAGGAGGTATTTGGCCGATATTCAAAGAGAGTGAATTCAAAATAAAGACAGAAGCGTTTCCCACCCCAGGCATATCAGATCCACACTAATAGAGTGGGGTGTGCTACAACGAACGAATGATACAACGAACAGTTTTTATCAATAAAATCCGGATTTTAAAACGAACACAGATGCTACAACGAAGGCTGAGGAATACTATCGGCCGACGTAGCACGCGCGTGCACATGACGTGTCGGGCCTTCCCGCTTTGATTAGAGCGTCGGTGTTCTTTTTTATCGTTTGTAAGGTTCAGTTATCAGTTTAGTTCAGTTATCTGCTTATTTGTACAGTGTATAAAAGTTAAATAAATTAATTGTATATTATTTCTACATTTATATTTTTATTTTGTATTATGCTTTTCCTGTTTAAATGGTTGTGTTGGATGGAAACTTTGCTGTAGGCTGTGGGCCTGGAACGGATTACATATATTTCAATGTATGCTAGAATGAACAGTTGTTATAATGAACGAGGTTCTAGACATAATTACGTTCGTTCTAGCATACCCTACTGTATCTGGCAATACAGAATCCTTATTTTATCTGATCTATATCGTTGGCCACTTACTGTCGAGTCGCTTATCGCTCAAAGGTAAGCGACTAACCGCCCTGCCTACTTACGCATTATGAAAGGGAGACTTTTACGTCTCTAATGGAAAACACCATGTCCACTGAAGCAAGGTAGACATATAACCTACAAGAAGTGTTGTAAAATCAGAAGAAAATTTCCTGAAGTGTCTGTCAAAACAGGACGATGTACAATTAAGTTGACGTGTGTCCGGCGAGCATTTTCATTACAAACAGTAAAGGAACACGTTGGATACACGTGCTGAGGGGGGAAAAAACTAGATGAAAGTGACGCTAGTTTGGGGAAATAGGTAAAGGTAAAGCAGTCCCGTTACAGGCCTCGAAGGCCCCAGAGGTTTCCAGGAAGTTAAGGTTCCCAGAGTTCATGACAACGGCACAGGATGATGGTAAGGTTGTCAGCCTTACGCACCGGCCTCCTTTACCGTCAGGAAATTCTCCTGATACTCATTTCTGTTAGAGGCTGAGTCGACCTCAAAGCCTTAGTGCGATCGGAAGGATTTTATGTCAATGAAAAATTCCAATGACACCAGTTGGGATCGAACCAGCGACCTTCCGATTTGTAGCATAGCACCTTAACTACTGTACCACTCCGGTCCCCACAGACAGTACAGGAACACGTAGAATACACTTGTTGAGAGAAAAACTAGATAAAACTGATGCTAGGTTGAGGAAATAGGGGAAAAACTCTTTGGTTTGGCCTGTGCAAAAGGACAGGCAATGTACGGATAACGTAACAATGGGGCGCGTTCGCGTAACCATTGCTGCAAAGGGAAAGCAGTAACTATTACATATTGTGAGTGTGTGGCTGTAGCCGTGATTATCCAGCATGCAACGCGCATGCGCCGCATTATATTGTTACTTGTGGCCTGCCAGTCTCTACAATATTTTTCCACATTATCTAATTAAAAGGCAGGTTTTTCGAAAAAAAAATTTACTGACCACATAATGTGTGTTTAGATTTTCTCTACAAATTTCGTCTGAAACATTTCTCATTCTAAGAAGATGTGAGTGAGATATGATAAAAAATGCATATCGGTCTTCATGTAAATTACCGGTTAATCTTGTCGGATTTTAAGGAAATTGAATGTTGCCTTAGTAAATTTATTTAACTATTTAGAAAATATGATATCTTATGAAGGAGAACTGGGCATTGGTAACATTGATAACAAAAATAACTTTTTGAAAATTAGAGGTATTTAAATAATGTGTTTAGACCACAAAAAACCCTTAAGAAAACAACAATAAAACTACACAATACACTGGCCCTTCCGGTTTTGTTATATGGCAGCGAAACTTGGACTGTTACAGCAAGTGACGCCAGAAGAATAATAGCAGCAGAGATGAAATACATGAGAAGAAGAGCAGGATAAACTTGGACAGATTAAAAAAGAAATGCACAAATTACAAAGGAGTTAAAAATAACACCAATTTTGGACAAATTACTGGAATACAAGAGAAGCTGGATACGGCATGTAAATAGAATGCCTCGAAATAGGTTACCCAGGGTAATGAAACATTACTCCCCAACTGGCAGAAGGAATCATGGTAGACCTTTGAAGAGACTTCTGGATACGTGAGACTGGAACGGGTCAACAAGTGGCCTGACTCCATGACAGATATATGATGATGATGATGATGATGAATTTTCTGTACAGATTTTCTAAAAATATTCCAATGTCAAATTTGATGAAAACCTGTCACGAGTTATTCAATGCGGTCGGACGGACAGACAGACAAACATATAATACGAAAAAACGAGAACGTCACTTTCACCAATACAAAGAACACCAAGAGCGCTGCATTTGCATCCTTATTAGAAAACTGGGAGTATGGAATTCTGCGATGCAGACCGCGAAAGACGGAATTTTATGAACCGGTAGCTTCATGATGTTATGATGCAGGAACAGTCAGGCCCCACCCTCATTTATTTAAGCGACCGAGCTGCGTTTCAATTCACGGTCTATGTCAGTGTTTATCAACCACCGGTCCGCGAGAGGATCTCCTGGAATTTGTCATTTTAGTTTACTAAGCAATTTTCATGAATAAATGTTTTATAGTGGAAATATTCTGAGGAGAAAAATATTCCAGAATGTGTCGAAAATATCAGACCCAGATGCTGGCCTCAGGAAACTATAATATGCTACAAGATTTCGTTAGTCCAGTAATTTAAATGTAATTTTATATTTGTCAACATGCCACACCGTCTATATAAATGTACTAATACTCTTTGCGACTATACCATAATTAATTATTAATACTTATTTTAGTTTAATGTATGAACTTAAAAAAAATGGAAAGGAATTTAAGAGTAAATTTGTTGGGACCGGGCCCTCGTCTTATGAAAAAAGAATGTACCGGGCCTCGGTCTCACAAAGGTTGATAAACACTGCTCTATGTCAGTTCTCAGGACAGTTGGTACTGACCTGCAGAAAATGCCATGGCTAATCTAAGTAGTGACACTACACGACTTTAAGGTTGGTATGTGGTGTGCTATGAGTGCAAAACAATTTGTGGGGCCAATTAGCTTTTTAGTCTATAAATTCACACCGATGCATAAACACTTTATTATCCAAATAATGCACAATATATAATATGTAGATACTACTAAAATTATAAATTATAATTATTGGATAATAAAATGTTTAATTATCTTTGATGCACGGTGCAAACATGAAGACTGTTCACATCGATGTATTGCACAAATTCTGACACCGTTACAGAAATTCGCTATTATTTGCTATAACGCAGAGAAAAGTGGTAATCCCTTACCGACGTTTCGGGACAAACTTTCGGCCCCAAACCATTCTTGAACCTTGAATATTTGACCGATAGGTTTTCCCGAAACGACGGTAAGGAACTGCCAACACTCGCTGCATAATAGCCCAGAGGAGCACTGTTCCCATGTACTTGGCGGGTGAAGCTTGAAAATCATGCATATGACGCCATTTCTTGATTACGTCGCTGATTAAGAGAAAACTATGGATTATTTATTTTGTGTATTTTTTATTTTATTATTTTGTACTATGACCAACAAATGCACAATTATTTCACAAATTATCACACTGCTACATGTTTCGACATTACTGTGTCATCCTTAGGCAGCTTGTAATCAATACGTTGCCAAGTTACACAAGTATTTACCTACTAGTGCTGCTTGACAGCTCCTTGTGTAGGAAGAGCGGGGTGGGAGAGGAAACCACGGCTCACATTCTATGTGAGTGCGAGGCTTTGGCCTCACTCAGACACGCTTACATGGGCTCCTTTTTTGGAGCCCGAGGACATTAGAAGTATAGGTTTGGGGGCCATCTCGAACTACAGTAAGGTTGCGGGGCTCCCATGATTCGATATGGGACACAAAGGGCCCGTCATAATCAAGGTTTAGGTGCATCGGGGCTGAGAGACCCCGAACACAAATGGAAAATCTATCTATCACCTATCTATCTATCTATCTATCTATCTATCTATCTATCTATCTATCTATCTATCTATCTATCTATCTATCTATCTATCTATCCATCCATCCATCCATCCATCCATCCATCCATCCATCCATC
>Ga0123354_10020810_pt1 | contig 10324 bp, 4 predicted proteins | sample TergutLab28metaG_2_FD_97872 | JGI IMG/M metagenome (GOLD analysis project Ga0123354, IMG submission 97872) | Labiotermes labralis P4 segment gut microbial communities from Petit-Saut dam, French Guiana - Lab288 P4 | ecosystem: Host-associated > Arthropoda: Insects > Digestive system > Gut ...
ATATATTTATTCAACAAATATAGGCAATGAATATTTTAAACATGGTATATACTCTCCGTTTTTTCTCTTCAAAATGCAGTTTGTTTCATAATTCTAACGTATTTGCTTCCTGTATTATTCACATTTTATATACAGAGTGTGCTAAAATTAAAAAAATAATTCCAGCACCAAAAGGTTCAATGTGACAGAGAATCACAACGGCACCACTGAGTTTGCGGAGACCGCAGTGGCACAGTGGTTAAGGTGCTGTGCTACAAATCAGAAGGTCGCTGGTTCGATCCCAGATGGTGTCATTGGAATTTTTCATTAACGTAAAATCCTTCCGATCGCACTATGGCCCTGGGGTCGACTCAGCCTCTAGCGGAAATAAGTACCAGGAGCATTTCCTGGGGGTAAAGGCGGACGGTGCGTAAGGCTGACAACAGTACCATTACCCTGTGCCATTGTCATGAAATCTGGGAGCCTTAACTTCCTGGAACCCTCTGGGCCACTCCAGGCCTGTAATGGGACTCCTTTACTTTTTTGCTACTGTGTTTGCACCACTTACAGATTATGAATGAGCGTGCTTGTATACTGTTGCTTTCACCTGTCTCTGTGTGGTCCATATTATCATCCGCTTGCAATGATAGGAACAGTTTACCAGGAGCCATTTACAAAGACTTTGTGTAATGGTAGTTACGGCAGAAGTACAGTCTGCACTCCGAGCTATGACCTGCTACAAAACAGCCTAACAATATATATAGAGGCAAAAGTTCACTCCTAGACTGCATTTAAAATGTGATTGCACACGCAGAGAAACCAGATTTCGTCTTTTGAAGAAACGGACGAGTCCATTTAAATCGACAGGGGCATCAGATCAGTCGACTACTAGCAGCCGAGGTGTGTGCATCAGCGGTAGTAATGCTGGATACACCATGTTCTGAGGTAGTGTGAAAGGTACTGGCTACCCACTCTAATAGCCAGTTACCCTTTCACTTCCCCTCCTGTGCGTCACCGTCTGCCACCACATTTCAACTGGATTCTAACATCAGCAATTTCCATGCAGCAAACAACAGACATACAGCAATCTCTGTCACCAGCAATTTTTCGCGGATGGTACAGGGAACCAAAATAAGAATTTTGAAACACGGAACTTTATCCATCAACGACTTGGTTCGACATAGTGGAGCATCAGTCGTGAGAGATTTGTAGTTTGTCATACTTATCCCTCCTACTTCTAGCCAATGGGGACACACAGTGGTGCAGTTGGTTGAGACACTGTGCTACAAGATGGAAGGTCACAGGTTCCAGTCCCGATGATGTCACTTGATCTTTTCATTGACATAATCCTTCCAGCCGCACTATGGACCTGGGTCGACTCAATTTCTAACAGAAATAAGTACCAGGAATATTTCCTGGGGGTAAAGGCAGCCAGTGCGTACGGCTGACAACCTTACCACCTTCATGTGCCGACCGTCTCGAAATCACACAGCCTCAACCGCCTGGATCCTTATGGGCCTGTAATAGGCCTGAACAGGGATTGCTTTACCTTTTACCCCTAGCCATATTGAACACAGCGCACACTTCTGCACAGTACGGCCGGCCGCACATGAGCAAATTTAGTCGCTGTGATTATCACGCTGCCCAAATGAAACACACGGTTGTATATGGAAGTGCGTGCATAGGTGACTATTTAATTGTGGCGATTAAAAAATCGCAGCGTGTTCCATTTCAAGGGTGACACAACTGTCACTTGACTACTGCCTGAACAAATGAAACACATGGAAATAAATCGATGCGCGCTCATGGGCAACAATCGCCTCCATATCTCGGTGTGAAACCAGCACCGTCCAAGGCCATTTCCTTGCAGCAGCGTGATCCTAACACAAAGAATTTGTGTCCATTATGGCATTCAAAGAGGTGTACGATTGTGAAATATTGATTTTGGGTACTGAAAGACATCCTTCTCTGTACAACTGTTCGCTGGAAAAACAGAATGATTAGGGTTTGAAAGAGAGACTGTGGGGAGAAGTGCATGAGGGCAAAGATGGAAATCCTGGGCATTATGAGGAAAGCCAACAATATGGTGTTTCAGCCATAGTGTGCGCAGTGTCTTACCGCAACGACTTCTTTACCACAGACATATGATTATAATCTCCAATACCAAAACACATCAACAGTATCAATTATTCCAAATAAAAGAACTGTGAATTCCCCAGCTATGTTGGATGCCTTATCCAATCATCCCACTATTTTAGATATTTGCTAGACAACACTGTAATGAAGAATGGATATTCTGAATTTTTTATCTCTTCCAGATAAACTATAATGAATAAAATGTATATCAAAAATAAGGTAGAAATTTTCTTTTGCATTAATGTCATTGCTACCCTTTCTTCTGGTGGCATGGACTTTCTTATTCTGGTACCTTCAAATGTAAGACTTGGACCAAACAAAACCAGCAGTTAATCAAAATGTTGTGCTAGGCATTCTGAAATATCTAAAAACCTTTTATGGATGTGCCATAAGGTCTTTGTAGAGGGAGCAGAATTTTTTCTTTAAGTAACCTTTGACTCATTATTGGATGTAACCAGAACTTCTTTCTTTCCTTTACGTTTCCCGTTTGCAGCAACAAAGCACACACCGATGCTATATCCTCACAGTCCATGACATAACTGAACCGGCGCTTGTGCGAGGAGACTGTCGCGCTAGTGCACGGCCTCGCGTAACAAAATCGCCAGCATCTTTAATCACTGACACAATTGTCAGTGATTAAAATCGCTCATATGCGGCTGGCCTAAGAGTAGTACGTGTTCAGGTCATCTGCTGTGCATGTAGATTTCTGCACTATTTCATTTAGATAGAATTGACTGTCATGACAGCATAGCACGAGGAAAAAGCTGAGGGACTCACTATACTAACTAAAGAACAGCATCCAAGACATTTGCCACATCACACCACATTCATTTCCGTTGCTAATTGACTGTAAGATAAAGGAAGATTCCCAGTAAGAAAGTCCAACTCTGTACACAGACAAACTGTCCAGACTCCATGGTGTGAGCAGAACATTCTTGATCATGTTTTTTATTTGCAAGCTACCTATCTCTTGGAACCAACAGGCAGCGGAATAACACATGGTGTGAGTAGCAAATGTTTTCTTTGGCACTGTTCTTGATGACCACAACAAGCCTCTCTGCTGTTTCCTCTTGTTGCACAACAATGTGCATATCACATCAGTTCTGTCCAAATGAAACAACTGAAAACTTGTATTCACGCAGCCAAATGCGCAAACAAATGAACTAAAACGTACTGCTCTCACTATGCACAAGTGTGTGTTGTGCTCACTATGGCTAGGAGGAGGAGGAGGGAGTACAACAAGCTTGAGATTGTGCGCATGACTGACACTGAACTGCGCTGAACCAAGGCATTTCTGGATATAAGTTCCTTGTGTCAAAATCCTGCCATCTCTGAAAATATGTCAGATTTATTCATTTCCAACCTCTGTGTGCATGTTCATACATAAAGAAGTGTCGTTTGTTCCTTGGCTGCTTGGCTGGTCACACATTGCCCAGAAGACAGTGAAAGATGGTACAGTGCTCATTAATGATCTGCCAACAGTGAGGGCCCTGCTGTTATTACAGTGGTTGGTAAAAGGTAAAGGTCTCCCATTACAAGATTGGACAGGCCCTGAGCAGCACATGAAGGTGGTAAGGTTTTCAGTCCTATGCAGCAGCCACCTTTACCCCCCAGGAAATATTCCTGGTACTCATTTCTGTTAGAGGCCGAGTCGACCCCAGGGCCACAGTGCGGCCGGAAGGAATGTGTCAATGAAAAATTCCAATGACACCATCAGGAAATGAACCCACGACCTTTCGGCTTGTAGCGCAGTACCTCAACCAACTGTGCCACCGCATGCCCCACAGTGGTTGGGTGTCCATGTTAATTCCTACCAGAGGTTGCGGAATGGGCATTCTCCTTTAGAAACATGAATATCAATTTTGTTCAGCCTGTTGACCATTAGACAGGTGTACCTTGCTGTTTCGCATTTCTAAATGTTTCTAAATGGGTGTGGCTGGGGCGTGCTGCTGACCACTCACCTCTCCTAGTGCCGAGGTCATGGAAGAGTACAGCTATACCTCTACCTACCCTCTGGGCCACACTGGGCCTGTAACAGGTTTGCTTTACCCTTACCTTGCTGTATCACAACCAAGTGTAACCTGATTCCAGACATTAACCAACAATGAACAATGCCCTGAAGGTATATAATTTAACAGTGTATTTGAAATTCCGTGATTTTGTTGTTGATCACAAAGTAACACTGTCCTGTTTGGAGTAAAGTTACATATGCTACCGTGCAGTAAAACAGACTCACCAACACCACTGGTGCCGCAATGGCTGCTTGTGAGGTTGCCACAAACAACGAACGTGTAGTTGTAGCCTTTAGAGTCAGACACCGTTCTGACACTGCTCCTCAGGTCCCGTAAGTTAACCCTGCACAGACAATCAGTGTCACTAATGTATTCCTCCAGGAGGAAGGGCTCCTCTCTGAACATCTCTGTACCTTCAATAAAATAATCAATAGAATATACATAATTTTACAGTCTAACACAAGCTTTAATGAGATGGGCTGGGCATGTGGCAGATATGGGTGAGGAGAGGGGGGTGTATAGGGTCTTGGTGGGGAAACTGGAGGGAAGGAGACTACTGGGGAGACCTATGCATAGATGCGTGGATAATATTAGGACAGATATCCAGGAGTTGGGATGTGGGTATATGGACTGGATTGGGTTGGCCCAGGATAGACACAGGTGGTGGACGCTTGTGAGTGCGGTAATGAACCTTCAGGTTCCGTGAAATGCGGGGAATTTCTTGACTAGCTGCAAACCAGTTAGTTTCTCAAGAAGGACTCTGCACCATGGAGCAAGCAAGTAACACAACCTTTATTACGTGAATACAGTTAAAAGATAATTAACCCTTATCCCGCTAACGTGGAGGATATGGTGAGCTCATAATAATGCCGGCAAGTGGCAGATGGGATTTAACTCAGCATTTAAAGTGTTAAACAATCATAACAGCTACATGTTTCGGCTTTTTTCACAAAGTCATCTTCGGACTGCGACCTAAAAAGACTTTCAATATACAATTAACGTCTCAGATAAAAAGCCCAAATGCGTCTAAATGAGATCTCGTATTTTCTGCGAAGCTGTCAACTGTATATTAAAAATCTTTTTAGGTCACAACCTGAAGATGGCTTCATGAAAATAGCCCAAACATGTTGCTGTTATGATTGTTTAATTATCTTTCAACTGTAGTTACATAATAAAAGTTGTGTTAAAGGTAAAGGTAAAGTGATCCCGTTACAGGCCCGGTGTGACCCAGAGGGTGGGTAGAGGTATGGCTCTACTCTTCCATGACCGCAGCACTAGAAGGGGGTGAGTGCTCAGCAGCATGCCCCAGCCACACTTTACCCCCAGGAAAGACCCGGTAACCATTTTACAGGAGGTTGGGTGGACACCAGGGCTGGTCTGGACAGGTGGAAAATCTCATCCCCACTGGGATTTGATCCCAGATCGTCCAGCCCATAGTCAGTCACTATACTGACTGAGCTACCTGGCCCACAAAAGCTGCGTTAGACTGCAAAATTTTATATATATATCCCACTGACTACTGACAACACAAAGGAGATGCATCACTTGAAAAACAATAAATACAATAAAACAAAAATCATTAATTACAGTTCAAGGTACGTACCAACTCCTACATGTTTCGGAACCTAAGTACCCTCTTCAGGGAGTCTAAAATAACATAGGAACACAGAGCTAATGTGCCAGTCCAGGTACGATGACCCATGCTGTCATCATCAAATTATTAATATATTAAAATTCTAGAGTGAGCCGGGTAGCTCAGTCAGTATAGTGACTGACTACAGGCTGGACGGTCCGGGATCGAATCTGGATGGTGACAAGATTTTCCACCTGTCCAGACCGGCCCTGGGGACCAACCAGCCTCCTGTAAAATGGGTACTGGGTCTTTCCCGGGGGTAAAGTGTGGCCGGGGCGTGCTGCTGAACACTCACCCCCTTCTAGTGCCGCGGTCATGGAAGAGTGGAGCTATAACTCTACCCACCGTCTGAGCCACACTGAGCCTGTAAAGGGAACACTTCACCTTTACCGTTATTAAAATTCTAGAATACACAAAGCTGACATACAGAAATCTACCATGCTAAGACATAGCTCTATGTCAGTGAGAAATATATATACAAACATCTGCATCGATATACAGTCATGCATCGCTTAACGACGGGGATACGTTCTGAGAAATGCGTAGTTAGACAATTTCTTTCTCGTGCGAACGTCATACAGTGTACTTACACAAACCTAGATAGTACAGCCTACTACAAACCTAGGCTATATGGTATAGCCTATTGCTCCTAGGCTACAAACCTGTACAGCATGTTGCTGTACTGAATACTGCAGGTAACTGTAATGCAATGTTAAATATTATATTATAATATTATGGGACCACCGTCGTATATGCGGTCCGTCATCAACCAAAATGTCATTACGCGACACATGACTGTATGATCCAAATGGACATCATCCAGACAGAATATGCAGTATATCGTGTCAGGCGACGGACCACATACATTAAAGCATAAGTTTGCATACATGCTCCAGACAAAATATAAACAGCTACGAGCCTGTACATGAAGAGGTTCACTATCATACAGCCTTGGTGTCGTGGCACAGTAGAACTGTTTCTCAACTTTGTGTATTCTAGAATTTTAACGTTTTAATCTCATGACAATGACAGTGAGGGCGATCAGTACCTGGATGGGCGTCTTGAACTTCTGTTCCTCTTATCGAAGTTTTATTTATTCAGCAACTGGTGCACTAGTGAGTTGTGTTAAGAAGCAATATTAAAATTTACAACTGTTAAAATAGTCCATGGACTATTTTAACAACTGTAAATTTAGCAAGCACATATTAATGTGCTCCGTAATGACGGTGTAACTGTAACACCGAAACATGTCAGAGCTATTTCAATGTAAATTTTAATGTAAATTTTAACACTGTTTTTTAAGACACGTCACAAGTGCATCAGTTGGTGAATAAATAAAACTTTGATAATATCAAGATGCATGGTACGAATGTGTGGGGTGGGGGTATCTGTTCCTCTGTTTTAATAGACTCCCCGAAGATGGCACCGAGGTGCCAAAACACGTAGGAGCTGACGCTGACCATAAACTATATTTTATCATTTGTATTTTATTGTATTTAACTGAGTTCATCTGTTGGTTAATACAGTGAACATAACAAAATGCAAGGTATGTCTAACACAAAAACCTCTGTTATCTCTTAACTGCCGCACATACGGTCATAGTGTCAGTACCGTATTCCAGGAGGTAAGGCTCCACTATGAAACATCTCTGTACCTGTTACTTGTGCCAGGAACTGCCACAGTGCAGCTATCATCCTCTTGTGGTGGCTCAGTCTTCAAGTCCACCGGGCAAGCTGCCGGCGTTCTCCATAGAAACTCGTACACGCACACACCTCCCGGCAGAAGTTCTGGTGCATAATCCTGCGACGTAAGACAACAGCTATGACCAGATGTGCCTCCCATAAATCCAACCCCTCGTCTGTACCTCAGGGTATCGTAGATTCATACTCTACCCTGGGTCATGTGGGAGGCGATAACAGTTGTGGAGGGTATACCCTGTGGGAGTTGCTACAACACGCACTAGCTAACGGGGCTCTGGTCTACCCAAGCCAAGGTGGAAGGTATCGTGCCAAGGGCTGCATGGCACTGGGGTAGAGATAACAGTGTCATTAACGATCCCCTTGGGGAACCAGGCTGCACCCCATTGTACGTAGGCCTTCTGTCTGCGTGGGGCTCCATGGATGGTGTCCTTAAATTTTCTCCCATATGTAGGAGGGCTGCTTTCTGGAGACTCCGGCAGACATACATGAATGAATGAATAAGCAGACCAGCAGCTCTGGTGACGGAGTATCCCTGTCCATGGGGACCCTGTTAGGGAAGATGGAGGGGCTCCCTTACCGGGGACTCAGGGAAAGATAAAAAGGGATATATTAAGACAGACGTAAAAATACCCTGTAAGTGGGTACCTCTCTCCATAGGGGCCCCGTGAGGGAACCTGGAGGGAATTCACTTGCCAGGACTTTTTGAGAGAAAAGGATAGTACACCTGGTGTCACTTCTTGGACCCAGAGGACATTAAGATTTTAAGTCTGGTGGCCATCTGGAACTTTGGGTAAAGGGACACGGCTCTCCTCAGCAGATATCAGATTATGGGACACAAAGGGCCTGTCTATAAGGCCTAGGTACATCGGGACTGCAAGGGCTCAAACCCAATGCAAATCAGTCAATCAATGACCAGATATTCTAACAGTCAGTTATAAAGAAGACATTCGTCTACACCAGCCGTCCTTAACCTGCAAGACAAGACATGCCTGACCTTTCGTTCTGCTGTGAAATCAGTACAAACATTTGATTCTCTTTCATTTTCTAGTTATCCTATACACCAGGTTTCAAAAACTGACCTACTGGAACATTATTTACATGTATCCAAAAACAAAGTTTGATAACCAAAGGGCTGCAAGATGGAGGAAGGGGTATAAACTGCTGCTGCAGACTGAAAGATAACATTGGGCAACATCTGTATAAAGTGTTTGTTATGACATGGTCATGACTCAAGATCAGAATGCAGGACAAAGTCACAGTGTGAAGACTGATAATAGTTCCTTTGAAAGGGTGGAAGAGTTCAAATATTTGGGAACCTTAACAAATCAAAAGTCTATTCAGGAAGAAATTAAGAGCAGAATGAAGTGAGGCGATGCTTGCTGTCATTCGGTGCAGAATCTTTTGTCTTCTAGTTTGCTATTCAAAAATTTAAAGATTAAGATATACAGAACTGTAATTTTGCTTGTTGTTTTGTATAGGTATGAAACATGGTCGCTCACAATGAGGGAGGACGTTGGCTGAGGATGTTTGAGAACAGGGTTTTGAGGAGAATATTTGGCCCTATAAGGGACGAGGTAACAGGGGAATGAAGAAAACTACATAATGATGAGCTTAATGCTCTGTACTGCTCACCCAGTATTGTGCGAGTGATAAAATTGAGAAGAATGAGATGGGAGGGGCATGTAGCAAGTATATGGGAGAGGAAAGGCATATACAGGGTTTTGGTGGGGAAACCTGAGGGAAAGAGACCACTTGGGAGACCCTGGCGCAGATGGGAGGATATTAAGATGGATCTTCAGGCAGTGGGATGTGGGGGTATGGACTGGATCAAGCTGGCTCAGGATTGGGACAGGTGGCAGGCACTTGTGAATGCGGTAATGAACCTTCGGGTTCCGTGAAATGTGAGGAATTTGACTAGCTGCAAATCAGTTAGCTTCTCAAGAAGGACTCTGCACCATGGAGTAAGTAAGTAGGTAAGTAAGTAAGTAAGTAAGTAAGTAAGTAAGTGTTGGTTATGACTGTAACACACATTCTCTTACTGTGACACACTGACATAGACAAAAGATACTTCAGCACAAGATACTCAGGAGGATATCTGGACATAAGATATATGAAGTAATGACAACTAAAGTTACACACTGAGAAGTTTCACAATTATTATGCTTCACCGAATATTATCATAATGTTCAAATGAAAGAGGATGAAACGTGCTCAGTACACAACTTCTAAGTGAGATGTAAAGTGGATACAAAATAATGATTGAAAACCTCAAGTGAACTGAGAACTTTAAAGACACAAGCACAATCAACTTTGAATTAACCACTGTGATAACATTTAAAATACAAAGACGTATTTTGGCCGGCAATATAACTTATTTTGCCGCTATAAGTCTCTTCAGGAGTCAACTTTTATCCAGAGCTAATAAATTTATTTTATATAAGACACTAATAAGACCAGCAGTGTCGTATGGAGCGGAAGCATGGACATTTACATAGAAAGAAGAACAAGCTCTGCTAATTTTTGAAAGGAAAATATTTAAAAGAATATATGATCCTAAATATGGAGACGGGATATGGAAAAGTTGGATGAATCGAGAACTTGAAGAGATGAGTAAAGGAAAAAATAGAGTAAAATGGATAAAAGGATAAAGGATAAGCTGGTAAGGTCACCTAGAGAGAATGGAGGTGGATAGGATGCCCAAAAAGATCTTCACTCAAGAACTGGAAGAGACGAGAAGAAGTGGAAGACCCAGGAAAAGATGGAAAGAGGAAGCAGAAAGAGATCTTCAAGTGCTGGGAGTGAGAAGATGGAGAGAGTTGGTGGCAGATAGGAAAAAATGGAAGGACATTGTTCGACAGGCCAAA
>Ga0123354_10020816_pt1 | contig 10323 bp, 5 predicted proteins | sample TergutLab28metaG_2_FD_97872 | JGI IMG/M metagenome (GOLD analysis project Ga0123354, IMG submission 97872) | Labiotermes labralis P4 segment gut microbial communities from Petit-Saut dam, French Guiana - Lab288 P4 | ecosystem: Host-associated > Arthropoda: Insects > Digestive system > Gut ...
CAGTGAAATTTTTCTTGTTGATCTCCCCGTGGCCTTGCCATCTAATTTCTTGTAGGGCTACAAGATCTATTCCTAGTTTTAAGACTTCATCGGCTATCTCCATCATCTTCCCTGGCTGCAGCAAGGTCGGAACGTTCCATGTGCCAAATGTCAAATCCATATTCCTTTGTCGTTGTCAGGTATTCATTACGTTCCGAGGCTTATTGTAAGGTTTCGTAACAATTAGTTTTTTACGGGGTGAGGTTGTTAGCCTCACGCCCAACCCCCAATCTGGAGGACCAGGGTATCCCCTTTCGTCTGGGCCATCACCTTCAACCTGTCCAGCAAGGGTGGCCCTACCAGTAGCTAATGCTACCGCTGGCATAGCTCTTAGGATCACACAATATAATTGTATGTTATTATTATTCTTTACAATGTATATTTTAGAACTGTCAGTGTTGAGCCTACATTCAGAACACGGACAATCATTTTGACTGTACTTTCATATTAAATACTGTGCTGACACACACACAGTGTGGGCACAGCAATGACAGTAGCTTTCATTCGGAGTGTGATCACAAAATTCATGGATTGACTGTGAAGTAACATTCTTAGTTATGGTAGTATTCCTGTGCTACATAGTGGTAGAATAATCTGCTGAAACAATGTTAGAACTAGAGAATGTCTGATTCAGAAGTGATGCACTATGATGCAACCATGTGTTTGCAGTTTTTATTTATAAAAAATGAAAAACTGTAAAGAACAGTATGTGGTGGAAGGGTTCGCCAGTAACTGGTTTCTCCATGATAAACTCTGCTTTATTTGCACAGGAACCTCACAGGTTGTCCTGCATCCTCTGAAGTCTGCAGATCTGACCACCTCTCACTATTTTCTGTTTCCAAAACCCAAGTTAGTATTCAAAAGGGAAAGAACTGGTAACATTATTGTAATCAAAGAAAAAACTGTAGACTACACTTGTGAGTCCAAAATACAGGACTTCCACAGAAGCTTCCAACAATGCTAAACTTGCTGCTCTTGCTGAACACACATATAAGAATTAATTCCATAAACATCCTATCATACACTACAAATGTTAGAAGAAGTTAATGTATGACCTGAGGAATTGCTTAAATTTTTGGGTGCTTTACATACAACAATGAATCATTATTAATATATTAAATAAGTTGATTTTAGTTATATGCTTGACATTTAATAATGACTATACATGATGAATCTTTAATATCTTAAGCTACAGTGCAATGCCCCTGAGAATGATCTCAATGGATTTAAGTGCAGCTGGCAAGTAATAATACCTTCATATATAAGCTTTTATTCTGGCAGTTTTTAAATACTCTGTTGCGAAACCTTGAGGACTGTGGTTAACCCACTTGATGAAGTAACTAACTATTGACTGAGAAATCAGGGTTTGATTGTAGAAGTGGACAGATTTTCCTCTGCAACACCATGTCCAGGTTAAATGTGGGATCGACATAGCTCCCTTCCAGGAAGTACTGGAGCCTCGTCCCGTCCTCTGGCTTAAAATGGTTGGAGCATGAAAATGACACTCACATCCATTGGATCATGGATTTGGAATGAGTCAAATTCTACCTCCACTTCAGCTCATCTTAATCTCATGTTGCTTGGGTCATCACAAAGAGTCATGGGAGACTAAAGGATTAGATGCCCACATTCATAACCTCAGCCCTCAACTGAGTGAAGGATCAGCTTCACCGTTTGGCTGGCTTTACTCCTGGGGAGAGAGCCCTATTACCCCACAGCATCTGGGTGGGTGGGCAAGAGAAAAGTGCCTGCCGCTGCTGGGAACCAAACCATGGTCTAATTATAGGAATGGTGTGATTATCCATGTGACTTTTGGTGAAAAATCTTTCCTTGAAGGTATCCCCAATTTGACATGGTGGGGCTTGTGTGGTCAGACGATCCTAAGAGCTATGTTGGTGATAGTGTAGCTATTGAAGGGGCCTCCCATGCCACAGACAGGTCAAAAGTGATGACCCAGACAAAAGGGGATACCCTAATCCTCCAGGCTGGGGGCTGGGTGTGGGCTGACAACCCCACCCCATAAAAAATATTCTGCCGAGAAGCTTCTTAAAAAGATGAGGCTAAGGTCTAGCAAGGACTGTAATACCAGAAGAAGAAGAAGAAGCAGAATCTTTAAATTTTGCATGCAAATTAAAAGCAAATACTTTCATGTACTGGCTGCAGAGAACTAATTAGTGCACTAATCACAGTATTCAAAAAGGGATTGTTTAATCAGAACATAGCTACCGAGACATCTAATTGCTTTAGAAGATATAACTGAAGTCACTATAAATAGTAACAGTCTTTCCCTATTGGTTATATTTTAAACAACCATGTATACTGCACTGACCTATGTAACAATTATCACACATTTTATAATGTCTGAATTGAGCTACCATACAGATTATATGGACACTGGCTGACCTCTTGTATCAATGTACAGAATAGTTACATAAGTAAAATGAGCTTAAGAATTATTGCGGGGACTCCAATTGTATGCCAATTTATGTCCCATTATGCTTCACTTCTTGCATATGTTATCCGCGTATCCAACATTAAAACAGACTCGATTTGGTAACCATTGTCATGTGGGATATTTAGGGTGCCTTTACAGTTGACTTAAACAAGCTTTGACATTTTACAACAGCATTAATGTGGCACAAGTGTTTGGGTATCAGGGTGACCATGATGTACATACAGATCTAATACTGCTGAATATACAGATCAGTTTCAGACCACTTGTCTGAGTAGAAAATACAAAAATAAATTTTTAAATTAACTCTAACACGTATACTGCCTGAATGGATTTTGCCAGTCACAGTCTGCCTGAACGCCCAACTCAGCAGCAATACTGCACTTCACTGAAAATGCAGTACTGCTGCTGGGATAATTCGAGAACTGAGATGTATATAGCAGACCATAAAATGGACAGGGCACAAGGGTCAGTCAGCTCCACCACTTCAATCAGTCAGCTCTAATCACATAAAAAAACATATAATTAAGTTTCTTTTACCTTTGAGCCTTCTAGGTTGAGAGCATAAGGCTCTCTGTATGTGGTGATTTTTAATTACATTCAGTCAATATCAGGATTGTGGTATACTCAGATTGAGCCCAATAAGTTTTTACAAACACACAGTTATATACTGCTTTGTTAATGAGATCTCTCAATCAGTACAACTAATTTCAGTCTTCTTTCTCTATCACACAATAACACTCCATCAATGTGACCTCTGTTTTTACAACTTTCATCACCATCTTCATGGTTGGGAATTGTAACATCTAATCTAGATTCAGGTTCACCAAATTTAATTCCAAGTTTTGGTCACACAGTTTAAAATTATGGTTCTTGTTTATTTATAATTGTTTTTATTTGTAATTTTTATGCTAGTGCCTGGTAATAACTAGAATGCAGGTTACTATTTGCACCCCCAAAACTAACCAATTTATTTATGCTTTATTTCATGACATTCAGTGAATAATGAAGTATGTGACCATGGCCTAATTTAAGGTACTATCCCTGCATTTGCCCGATGAGACTAAGGAAAATCACAACAACAAAAAATTGTGAACCTCCGAAACACAAGTCACAAATATTACACCTTGGGCAGCTTACGTTACATGTTTCTATTAAGCGTGAAAATTCTTATAAATATAAATTTATAAAGTAGTCTTGTCAGATGTCTGTACCATAAAAGCTATATGAAAACAGGCTCCAGTATATTTTGAGCTCTTGGACTCAATAGCTGCGTGCTACTCTCTGCCTACAATTCAAGTCCTAACATTTAATTATACGTTTATGGTAAATACAGACGTTGCTTTCACAAGTAGATACATAAAAGAGAGGCTGCTAGCAGAAGAGAAACACAAAAAATTTCAACCTGGGCAGCCATTAAAAACTTTATCACTTCACACAACTGTGTGTGCGGTTTCATTTTTGGCAGTATTGATGGAGCTACAATTAGTCAAGGTCTGAGTATTTAGGTATTAAAAGATACTGATGTTTTTGTAACTCTTCTGCAAATTAAATTTCACATGCTCCACCTCCAGTAATGGCTATAGTTCTTCTCACATCTATCAATGTGTCTGGGTCATTGTCTTCCTCCTCATGGGCATGGGTCTCATAATACTCAACCTTTTCCCTGGTGTACAAATCATTCTCAGGGCCACCACTGGTCAACAGGGGACTATCTTCTCGACATTCAGAACCACTCACACCATCTTCTTCCCTCCCCATCTCATGTTCCCAGGAACTTGTAGGCTCACTTATACCACTGCTAGTAGTGCTCTCTTCACCATGGCTCCGACTTGTAGACTCTTTCATCACAAAAAATACCAATGTCACCAGTGCCTGTAACAACACAGTACCTGAAATTTTCTCATGAAATATATCTGCATCCGAGTAAACCACAACATTTTAGACAATGGCCTGTCACCACTAGTCTTTTTGTTCTGGAGATTTACAAAAGACAATGTCTACAAACTACTAATTACACAGTCTCTGGCACAGTCACAGCGATGGATGGAACATGCCTTCCTACCGTCCTTGTTTCTCTTTCCCTCGCATTTTCCACCTGTAGTTCTGTTTCCTGTTTATACTAGTGAAGAATTTAAAGCATCACTTGTAAATGGCTCAGAAATACCACCAGTGCTTCACTCTGTACTGTTCTGGTACAAGAAATTATCACAGAAATTAGTAATGAATAAAGAACTTACCAATGAAAATGTAACACAGGCCATGACAGTCGAACAAATTGGAAAGCCGTAGTATTCTAATAACACTCCACCTACTGATGGTCCTATCACTTCCCTGAAAAAACAGTATGTTATCAGCTCATCACGTTTCACATGGATTCAAGTCTGACTGACATGCTCATAAATTACACTTACCCCAGTGAATACATGCATGACCAAACTCCAGCTACTAAGCTGTATGTTGGCAAATCATCACCACACCCTCCTTCACTAGATAATGAACAGAAGAACAAGAAATATTAATTTCAGAATTAAAATTTACAAATGACAACACCTCTGTGAAACACATACACATGGATGCATGCACATATTCTTTCACTTTACAATTTTCCAGAATAGAACTTGTACTTGGAGCTCTATGAAAGCCATAATCACAATTTATTTATCCCTGAGATGTTTTACTTACATTGCACTCTCTAACACAGCCTGGAATGTTGGCAGGAGTGTCAGTGCTACTGAGATTCCAAGAATTGACAGTGCAACCAGGTTCAACCAAATTGTGCTGCAAATATTCAACAACATATTAATTTATGCAACTCTACATTTGACATTAAATTTTGAGGGAGGAAGGGGGAGGGGGGCAATTAAACACCATATTTTCACATCCAACTTCTAGGCACAATGTTTTGATTGAAAACATATTAGTATGAGGAATTAATCATATAATTTGGGACTATGCATACTGCCAACCCTCAGATTTATAAATCAAGATGTATGGCACTGTGCGTTCCTCAATTAACCTTCAAATGACCCATGTCTGCACAAGCGAACACATGTAAAAAACAATCCCACGGAATTTATTTTACACATTTATGCAATAATGAGAATTACTGCATTTTTGAGACATGCTGCATAATCTGTTTTATTTTCCACCAAAAGCCATTATTTTATAATTTTACAGTTTTCCTGTTCAAATAATGTGTTTTTTTATAAACCATGTGCTAAAATTTAAATACCAACCCAGTCATTTAAAGGTTAATTGCTGGTTCGGGTTCCAGGACTGAGCAGCAGAATCAGAGCCCAGGTACACCTGCACAGCAGTCCCTTATCCAGCAATGGTCAGAATTATAAGTTGCAGACAATCAGTTTCTACTGTTATTCAAGAACACTGCGGACTGATCAACCACTCAAGTTTCCAGTAAACTAACTAAGACATAACCATCTGAATGTCAGAAGCCAAGTTCACATGAGCTGGCTGTTCTCTTGCAGGTGGTTGTACTGGGCAATTGGCACATTTATGTAAAGTAAGTTTCAGTTCTCAGCCATTACAAGAATGTGACTGTTTTATGGCACACTGATTATAAGGTCATACAAGTAACAGAATATACAGGAACAGGAAACTTAGATCAGTGGAGACTGAGAGCACTTCCAATATTTGACACTCTACTTAGAGCAACTATTCAATTCAAGCCTCCTTCAGGGTTCTTAATATATATAATAAGGGTCTTTATATGCTGATGTCCAGGATTATTATTCACTTACTTTGTACGGAAAGGTAGCAGAGGTGAAGGACCCAACAGAAGTAATCCAACAGTACAGATGAGGAGTCCCCATACCATCATAGACCAATGATTGTTACAACGATCAGCTAAGCAGCCCCATATTGGGCTGAATATGCCATACAAAGCAGAAAATAGGAGAAATACAAGGCCAACGTGTTCTGGACTCAACTGGAACTGAAGAGAAAATACAGTGATACCTCGGCTAACAAATGACCCTGCTAACGAATTTTTCGGCTAACGAATGTTTTAATGGATGCGCGCGCTAACATAAAGCAGCAAACATGAACAGTCGGGCCATTCCAGGAGCTTATCTTTTCCATCTGTATGTGTGTGACAAAGAAATGAGCTGACCACATCACATAGGGGAGACCCACCAACCCGAATGGGTTGTTTATGTTCGAAATTGCGAGAAGTGAGACGCCTGATAACATAAGCTGTTTCGGCTAACAAATGTGATTAAGGAACGAATTATCTTCGTTAGCCAAGGTATCACTGTATACATATTTATACATCTTGTAGGAGGAACGCAAATTTTGTTTTGGGTTCAATTATCCATATGCAAACCTGTGTTTTAAGTTGTTAAGTCTGTTCTACTGTGTTATGTGGTTACTGTAACTGTAACCGACTGACTGACTGACTGACCATGTGCAGCACAGTCCTTGAGAAGATGATAGTTGCTCACCCACATTTTATAGGACCTGAAAATTAACTACTGTGTTTACAACAGCCAGACATGAGAACCTATCCTCAGTCAGTTGAAACCAGTCCACACACAGTCCCAGATGGTTCCTATGTTTCACTATAACATCATGCCTAGCTTCCCAGATGATTTCTTCCATTTAGGTTCTGCAGTTAAATTCTGGACACGTTTCTTATCTCATCTATCTTCATCTAATTACCCTATAATATTTGAACTTTGCTACATTCTGGAAGAATTTAATGGCTACTTTATTTTTATATCAATTTTGCTCTGTGTTCTGATGAGACATGAACATATATTTCCTGCATCTGTCTTTGTGGTACTTACATCTTCATACAGTAAAATACAGTCACCACGAGTCATTTTATAAATGTCCATTAAAGTTGTCATAATTAAGAGGAAGTTATCACTGTCAGTGCACTAGCCAGCAGTGAAGTAACTCATAACTTTTGTCACATCTTACAAATATGTATAACGTACCATAGGTGTTGAGCAGTAAATTATGAAAATATGAATGTGTCTGCATGCATGGTGAGACTGGCTACAGTCCATCTGTGGTTCATATTTAGTAGCAGTAACTTTCATTAGACATGTGCTTACCAGTGGCGCATCCTGATTTGGTGGTCACGTCTAACAGAAGGGTAATTTGAAGGCATCGATTATCCTTCCACTAGGCCTGACCTCTGTATCAGGATTTGCCACTGATGCTTACCTCTCTTAAGTGTGGTTCAAGAGTTGGATCAAGGAAGCCCCATATATTGGAAATAACCACTACCACAAGACTTATCATGATCACTGATGGCACCCGTATCAACTCGAGCAATGACCCAGTTTTGTTCTCCATGTTGCAGGCTATAAGCAAAGGCAACAATATGAAATGACATGCCCTTATGGCTTGTTATGAAACTAACCACTCACTTGACTTCATTCTTAGCAGGTCTCCTAACATTAATTTTCTCAGAGGTTTTATTGTATTGGTATCAGAGGCAGTCTGTTCTCCCCTTCACATGTGCCCTCTAGTATGTTAGCTACACAAGCCTCTCCATAATGCTTCCCTGCACATACAGGCTCATGTACAGCAATTAATCTAAGCAGTCTCAGCTACTGTGCCTCCAAACCCTTGCTGTCATTATGTTACAGAATCTACATTACAGATCCAAACATCAGACAGGTTTTGCTACAGTATGAAGTCTTAACTGAACATCCTTTGACATATTTATATCAAAATGTCTTCTAAGTGATCCATTTATGTTATTAAAACTAATTATATTGCTTTCAAAATTCATATTTCCATAACTATAGATTGTTTTTCATAGGTACATAAGTATCTTAATCTGTAATTCAATGCTCATCCTACATAATTAATTTAAGATAATATCTGTTTGAAAACAACCTAAGAGGCAGGTAAAAAATAAATCAACACATGAACAATAAGTGAATAAACCAACAGGCTTGTCATAAAGTATTGCAGGGGTTAGAGAAGAGTACATGGTCTATAGTGATTAACTCACCATTCCCTGATGGTAACAAACACAAGTTGACAGGCACAATGGTTACCATGAGAATCCCAAGTGTGTAAAAGGGTAGTCCAAATCCTCCTACCTAGAAAATGCAAGCTTTAAAGATGAGCTGTTAAAGGGAATGTAGTGCAGCTGATAGCATTGAGCACAAAATTATTCAATGAAAAAAAGGATACTTTTACAAGCCAGACCAGAAAGGAATTATACAACCAAAAATTACTAGTAAGTCTAACCTAATAAAGTAAATAAATTACTTAATCCACACTATCATTCATATTACATAACATCAACAACTGATACACATAAGTAACATTTGGCTACCATTTTTACACCTCAAAACAATTAAACACTTTCACCCGTATTTTAAAAGAACCATTTACTCAACCCATGGAGAATTCTCGATAAGCTGGCAGCGGATCACGTTTGAGAAATTCCTCTGAATCGTATGGAACCTCAAGATACATTATCATCACACCCCATATCCATAAGTTCCATTTTATATTAACCCTTTGATGCCGGAATTAAATCTTTGACTCCGGACTTAAATCCCCCCCCGGCCACTTTAGTGGCCATTCGGCTATTTAAAGGGCTCACTGCGCGACATATATATATATATATGTCGTTCGGAGGCTAAGGGTTAAGGTCACCTATAAGCCTAGGTTTTCCAATTAAAGTTGTGCATATGGCTTGGTTATCCCCCCCCTCCCCCAACAATATTTCATGTCCTGCTCATTTCATCCCCTAGGTGATGAAGGGTACAAATTATGGGCATCCCCATTATTCACTTTTATCCATCATCCTTTAGCTTTATCTGTGTTTGGTCCTTATGTTCTTCTCAGCAATCACTTTTCAACCATAATTTATTTTCTTCACTTTAAGTGAGAGACTGGATTCCATGCCTACATTCAACATCATATTACATTTGAATATAGTATTATATTTAGGTGTGCAGATAGATGGGAAGAACTGTGAAAATTGTCTTGAATAATGATGCAAGCTGTCAAACAACTGCAGGGCAAGAAAGACAGATATTTTAATATTGACCTCATGTCACAATTGTAATTCATCCCAGATACTGTCATTACTATGCATTATAGAATCTGTCAATGGCTGCTCTGTTTTGTCACCAACATTCCAGAGCTCACTTTAGGCACTTTTGTTTGTAACAACTGGAAATGAAGACAGGTTACAACACATCAGGGCACAACTCTTGTACAACACAGCAGTTAACACTCCCTATTATTATTCAAAATCTGTTCTTTCAAAAAGAAAATTGCAACCCAATTTTTTCAGTATTTTCTTCAGTCACTCCTGGCAAATTCTGTGAACCTAACTGTAAATGCATCAGTAAAAATTAGTATTGTACTTTGGTATTCCTTTTATATTACATATATTCTGAGTTATTAACTTCAAAAATCTGTGGTAGTATGGCAAGCTGCAGGAATGTGCAGGACATGTATAAGGGTGAAAGGATGAACATACACTGTATAAATAGTGAGTACCTAAAATATATGGAATATATTACTGCAACACAGCATGTTTCTTCACAAGTAGCAGAAAATATTCACATGAGCTACTCCACACATGTAAAAATAAATCCGTTTCATATCAGGCATAGTTTCAAAAAGCAATATACGAGGTCTGTTAGAAAAGTATCCGACCTTTGGCCGGGAAAAAGAAACTGGCTTACTTGGAGCGTTGGACACCCAATCACCCTCAAAGTAGTTCCCTTGGGACTCCACACACTTCTCCCAGCGGTGCCGCCATTGTTGGAAGCATGCCGAAAAAGCCTCTTTCGGAATGGAGTTTAGCTCGGCTGTCATTGCTGCCA
>Ga0123354_10020819_pt1 | contig 10321 bp, 11 predicted proteins | sample TergutLab28metaG_2_FD_97872 | JGI IMG/M metagenome (GOLD analysis project Ga0123354, IMG submission 97872) | Labiotermes labralis P4 segment gut microbial communities from Petit-Saut dam, French Guiana - Lab288 P4 | ecosystem: Host-associated > Arthropoda: Insects > Digestive system > Gut ...
CCACACCACACCCACACACACACACCACACACATACACACACACACAAACACACACACACACACACCACCCACACACACACACACACACACACACACCCCACACACACACACACCACAGTCAGTAGGACTCCTCTGGACGAGTGATCAGCCCATCACAGAGACCTCTAACTGACAACACACAACACTCACAACAGACAGACAGCCATACCAATTATAATTATTTATGTCCTCAATTTCTGATAGCTGTGTCTATTATTACTGAACTACTCTGTGTTAAGGCACCTACACTGTGCTGTTTGCAGACAGGTGTACTGCCTCACTGGTTGGTCACCAGTACTGCAGTGTGTTCCATAGCATCATAACATGCCTGGTAGTGAAGGAATGATTAGCGACACTCGGACAGTGTGTTGATTTCTGATAAGCCTCCATTTCAGCTGCACTGAAATTATACTTCAATGCACAATCCATTTACGTTTAATGTTTAATGTTTAAAGCAGTGACTGATGTGTACGTTTATATGTACATTTACAAATCTCAATACAAATGCTTGCGATCAAAAGGAATTAATGTTGAAAATGTTCCTGTTCTACCTCCAATTACTCATTATGAATATCAGTTTTGTTTCCATGATGTGTATTTCACATAGTCATATATGTTTCAGTAGGGGGAGTTTCAGTTGCTGTTAATGATATCTTTGTTCACATGGACACACATTTACCCAGCAGATGGATATGTGCCTCTGCAATGGCAAGAATGCCATGATTTACTGATTTTGTACCAGCAATGACATAGGGGTAAAGTAATAAAGCTTCTGTTATACATATTATGCAGTTCATACTATTCTGTAATGTATTTATTAACAGACTACACTTACTTATGTTCAATTCATTGACGTATATTTCTATGCTGACTAATTGACCAACATCACTGTTGTTATGTATTATTTTCTTTCATTGCTTTCCTCTTTTGTCACTGTTTTATTGTTGCCATCACATGACCTCTAACTTGTACTGATGTGTAATTTCCGTAACTGTAATTCATTCATATAAGATTCTGCTGCTCCTTGTGTATTTAGCCTGTTGCAGTTGTATATATGTATATATGTATGTGTGTGTGCTGCAATAGATAGCATTGAAATGTGCCTGTCAATAAACAACATACTTAAGTTCGGTGGTGAAAATAAAATAGGGCAAAAGTTTGACATAGCAGTTGGCTTAATGTATTCTATATCCATACATTAGAGGAATATTTAAACTTATATAATATAAACCAACAAACGCATGTGTATGAAACATGTTTTATGAAATATTAGTATTTACCAGCATGTATCAATCACTTTTGTGATCCACCATCAGGGTAGCATTACAAGAGTACAAAGAATACAATAAACTGTAAAAGTGTGTAATTGGAAATACTGAGTGTTTGAGATATTTAATATAACACTGAGTGGTTCCCGATATTCAATGTGGCATATTATTGTATTCTGCGTATTCTTGTAAATCTACCCCGATGATGAATGCAAAAGTGTTGGAAACATGTTGATAATTAATAACATGTGGTGAAACATGTGTTATACATAAGCATTTGTTGATTTTATTGCATAAGTCAGAATAATAGGTGGCTGTTACACCGACGGATCTACTGCTACATTCGTAGCTGGAGTTAGTACAAACATTTGACACAGTGTTCGCCATCCAATATCAGTGAGTTTCTAGTGTCGGATATAATCAGTGGTTGGTAGAGAGTGGTTGGCGTTGTGGTATAAATCATACTGTTGTGTAGTTTATGTACATGAACTGTGCTTGTAGTGCATTAGATGATATCTGCATTGTAGTGTGTTTGCCATGTGCTTTCGAAGTGCCATTGTATATCCGAGATTACATAGCATGGATCAAAGTTTGTGCGCTAACATATGTAATTGGATGAGTTTGTAAGCAATAAATAAAAAGGTAAATCAGTCCCGTTACAGGCCTGGACAGACTCAGAGGGTTCGAGGAAGTTAAGGTTCCTAGATTTCGTGACAACGGCACAGGATGGTGGCAGATTGTCAGCTTTACGCACCGGCTGCCTTTACCCCCAGGAAATACTCCTGGTACTCATTTCTGCTAGACGCTGAGTCGACCTATGTTTTGTTGTTGTGTGATAACGTAAGATCAAAACGCTTTCCAAAGTTAAGTATTTCATTACCATTCTGTGTACTGGGAGAATATGTTTCTTGTAAGCGTATATTTTCTGTGCATTTTATTAGCATATGTAAGATGATATTTGTATTGGAACATGTCAAATCAGAAAAACTGAATATTTTAAAGGTCTTCAATTATGAAATATTTTGCTAATATAATGCGCACTTGTCACTTTCAGGTTATAAGCAGATAAGTGGTGTGACTATACCATCGCGTTTCTTCTGAATTAGGCAACATCATTAAATGTATCATTATGGAATACATTTCCACACGACTACGAATGATACTCCAGTCCCTTGCAACAAGAGTGCCAAGAATTATAATCTGCCGAGCTGAAGATATATTTCCGGCCCTCAAAACAAGCTTGGTGAGTGCCCTGTGGTCATGTTTACAGCAAAGTACAGGGAGAATTTTCTGTCTTGGCCCTGATGATGGTTACTGTCACAGAGCTACCTGTGTTGGAAATTTGGGGTCTGTTTTTCTTTGTAATTTGACCTGAAATTTCACATAAGGTTTTATAAGTGATGAAAAAAATATTCTAAGGAAATATCACAGCTCTTGAAATATATCATGATAGAAAATAGAGATGTTGTCTTGAAACATTAGAATTTATTGTTCCAGTACATGTATTGTTTTTTATTTTGTGCATCAAATGTGTAATGTTCATGTACATGTTTTCTGTTTGTGTATGTAGAAATTAATGATTGCAGAAACCAAATGTGGTATCTAGAAGCGTACAGTCTGTGAGTAATGAAACATATTCTGAATGTCACATCCACTGCCATAGTTGAGAAATTTACTGCATGTGTCATGGTACTGTCATGTGTGAACTAAGCATATATTTTCTCACATTTTTATTTGGTGTGGGTGTCACTTAAATATAATGATCTGAAGTTACTGCGAAAGATGTTGTTCTTGTGATATTTCCCACATTCACTGCACACTAGTCCGGAACTTTATTAGGCAAAGAAACGGCATATGCTGCAGAGTGGTGTTCTGAACAGCAGTATCTTTCATTTCGGCTGTTTATATTCATACTTGGAGTCAGCCACAACTCAGCTGTTGCCACAGTGTCACTTGGCATTGACGACTCCTGATGTACCGTTACTGATTCTGTCTGTGCTATGCATTGTATTTTATGTTGAACGTCCTGAAAACGATTGAGACGTGTCCCGCCAGTGAGACTTTCACCCCCCCCTCATTTGTAGCTGAACTGCTGGCCACATTTACCATATGCTGAACATGAACCATACCCTTATTTATGATTAAGAGAGATATTTGGGAGGATGCAATTCTGCCATCACCAAATGATGGAGTGTATCTCTCTGATGTACAGTCAGGTTTAGGTATAGGTACTGGACCTTGATCAGACAGTGAATGACATACTGACCTCCTCCAGTTAAGAAATAGTGCATGAATTTGAACCAAGTTCATTGAAAAAGCACTTTATGTGCAGAACGTTACTAATTGAGAAGGTGAATGATATCGCAGTCTTACAGCTATTTGTGTAGGTTTGTTGTTGAATGTTAGCTGAAGGTGTGTTAAGAGTTACAATATTAATTCTATGTTAACACATTGTGGATGGGTGACGCAGATTTGCGTCTATACATTACAACTGTGCAAGACGGGTGAAGCACATCTGCGTTTTTAACACGCGCTTGGTTTCCACGCACTATACAATGCTTAGTGCCACTCCACAAGGGGGGGAATGTTTCCAGAGGTATCACACCCTGCAGCACTACTAGGGTCTTTGGTGAGTATTTCCTGAAAATTTCAGTTCACAAAAATAGATAGCGTATTTGTTATAAATTTTTAAAGAAACACAGTACAAACGTTGATTTAAGTTGTTTAAACCCAGGGAACAGGCATTTTAACAATTTAAATGCCCCATCCTCAATGTGTTAAGTAATACATTAAAATCTTTCATACTGGATGTGGCACTATTGATATGATAAGAGATTTTCAGTATAAGCTTCTGTTGGATGGGCGTTTACATTGTAAATACACGAAGACTGTAGACACAGTATGACTCTTGTTTCCCTTTAAGCTGCAGTATTCTCTGTCAAGGTACTTGGTGTGATATTCTTAAGGTGACAGTTTCTTTAAAAGCCCTCTTACTGTGATTATTGAGCAATGAATTTATTCTCAGACCACATTAGCTGTGTAAAGGTCCTTCATGCTGTGCTGAAGGTGTGTGGACTGGAGACTGAAGCCAGGACTGTTAGTATTTATTGGATGGACTCTTGGCTGGAAACCATTTTTTTTTTTGTTATAATTGTACTTGTTTAAACTCTTTTGTCTGAGTCGTGTTGCTGAGGATTGAAGGGTGTTGAGATGTTCTGGTGCATCAGTAGCAAAATGTATTCTGGCATTTACAGGGATCATAATGTCAGTAAGTATTTACCAGTTCACAAAACGTTATATCGCAATGTCTTCAGTCTTCTCCTTCCACATACTCTCGGTATGTTTTACTGTTTGTTCACCAGTTACCATAGAATTAGCAGCAGACTTTGTGTTAACGTTATGGACCGAATTCTTTTAATATGAAGAACTTGAGGCACTCATTACACATTTACTTTAAATTGCTGACACACTTCATTTCTTGTCCTGATGTTAAGACCAAAGTCAATTCTGATATGTGTCATTTGTTATCTCACTTCACCAGTAATAACATAATGCAATGAGCCTAATATGCAGTGAGATGTGCAAATGTGTCAGTTTATTGACTGATTGACTGTAGGTCAGCATTATTGATGCTGTGCTAAAGACTGTGACATCATATATTGTGTTGAGATGACAGTGGCTAGCCACTGGACTGCAATTTCTTGGTTCCTGTCACTCACTTAAGACTACGAGACATGCCCACTTGGTGCCACCACTTGACGCTGGACTTGTCAGCCAAGTATTGTTACCAGTTAAATGGTGTTTCCATAATCACACACATATATATTCTTTTATCTTTAACAGCACACAGCGAGGGGCTTTGCATGAGAACAAGTCCATACTATCATTATGTGTGTTTCATACAGGCAGGCAGAATTGTCCGTATGCGTGTACTGAAGGCATATGGAGGACTGGCTATGTAGCTGCACTCATTCATGACCTAGGCACTAGGTGGATGTGAGCGGTCAGTTGCATGCTGCAACCCAGCAAAAGAACCATCAGTTCCTGTTGAATAAGAGGGGGGTATGCCCCATAGCAGATCTGTGCATTTTGAATAACAGAAAAATCTGTTGTTCATACTTTGAACAGAGCCGTGACTGGTCAGTTGTCCAGCCAGTAACATAGTCGTGTTTGGTAACGCAAATTAGTGACGTGATACTGGATTATGATATCCTGTATGTTCATGTTCACACACATTACAGAATGTTTACATGTATGTGCAGTGCACTGTGTATGCCACATAACACAGATGTAGAGCCAGATTTTATTATTAGGGGGTGGGGGGGGCTGACCCTGAGGTTATATATAATTATGTTATAAATATTGTCATAAATATAACTGCGACATAACATAATGCTGTTTATACCTGCGTTTGTATACATACAAATATAAATGTTTTGTGACTCACTGACCTAACTTAAATCACAAGGTCTAAGCTTCTTGGGTTTTTATTTAATTTCATGAAATATGTCCACAGTTTGTTTGCATTTTGTTTTCAGCTATTCCAGTATACTAGTCAACAGCTGATTTCAGTGGCTGTTTGTGGTTGAAGAGTAAATCACATAAAGTGTTTGATATCACTGTATGTGTAAAATGTTTGTGTTTTTTTTAATTTCAGTTTGGGGGTTGTGACACATTCACACACCATTTTGTTGTGACATCACACAATTTTATATTAGCTAAGTATTTTTCCACATAACTGGTTGTGACTAAACAGCTGTTCCCCTCTTTTTCCAGACTGTGTCTGTTCCTGCAGTTGCAGAAGTTGTGCCCAGACAGCCAGTCAGACACATCTGTGAACCACAGAATAATTATGCAAATGCAGAAGAAAATGCAAGTAATGCGAATAAGAAGTCAGTTACTAAGGAAAGAAATGCAAAAGGGCACAGGGTTGAATGTTCTAATTGGTGCAATGTGTGTAATAAGTCGTTCAGCAGCAGGCGCTATCTGAAGCTACATGAGTCTTTACATAATGGACAGTATCGTTATTCTTGTGATGTGTGTAGGAAACAGTTCGTGTCACCGGGTAGTTTGAAAGTACATCAACGCATTCACAGTGGAGAACGTCCTTTTTCTTGTGGTGTGTGTAGGAAACAGTTTGTGACACTGGGTAATTTGAAAGTACATCAACGCATTCACAGTGGAGAACGTCCTTTTTCTTGTGGTGTGTGTTTCAAGTCTTTCAATCAGCAGACTAATCTGCAGAAACACCTGCACACTCATAGTGGTGAGCGTCCATTTTCTTGTGATGTGTGTAGGAGAGCATTTGTGTCACTGGGTCATTTGAAAGTACATCAACGCATTCACACTGTAGAATATGCTTTTTCTTGTGGTGTGTGTTTCAAGTCTTTCAGACAGCGGACTCGTCTGCGGAACCACCTACACACTCATAGTGGTGAGCATCCATTTTCTTGTGATGTGCGTAGGAGAGCATTTGTGTCACTGGGTTATTTGAAAGCACATCAACACATTCACAGTGGAGAACGTCTTTTTTCTTGTGATGTGTGTAGGAAACAGTTCTTGTCACTGGGTAATTTGAAAATACATCATCGCATTCACAGTGGAGAACGTCCTTTTTCTTGTGGTGTGTGTAAGAGAGCATTTGTGTCACTGGGTAATTTGAAAGTACATCAACGCATTCACACTGGAGAACGTCCTTTTCCTTGTGGTGTGTGTTTCAAGTCTTTCAGACAGTTGACTCATCTGCAGATCCACCTACACACTCATAGTGTTGAGCGTCCATTTTCTTGTGAAGTGTGTAAGAAGTCTTTTAAGTACTGGCAGGTCATGAAGCTGCATCTCAGAACTCATAGCAATGAACGCCCTTTCTCATGTAATATATGTAAGAAATCTTTCAAATTCCGGGATACTATCAGGTTACATATGCGAATTCACAATGGAGAGCGCCCATTTTCATGTGATATGTGTAAACAATCTTTTACTCGGAAATATGATTTGATGACACATCATCGTACTCATACAGGTGAACGTCCCTTTCCTTGTAATGTTTGTAAGAAATCTTTCAGCCAGATGTGTAATTTGAAGAAACATCTTCTCAGTCATTTTGCTGAGCGTCCATTTTCGTGTAATGTGTGTGAGAAGTCTTTTAAATGGCAGACAGCCTTGAAGAAGCATCTACTCACTCATAGTCGGGAGCGTCCATACCCATGTGACTTGTGTAAGAAACGTTTCACGAGTCAGAGTGAAGTGAAGAAGCATCTACGAACTCATAGTGGAGAGCATCTATTTTCATGTGACGTATGCAAGAAGTCGTTCTCCCAGAAGATTCACTTGGAGGCACATCTGGCCGCTCATAGTAATGAGCGCCCATTTTCATGTCATGTGTGTAAGAAATCTTATAAATTGTCAAGTGCCTTGAGGGTGCATCTGCGGACACATTGTGAATAGTGGCCATTTTGTGTGATGTGTATAAGAAATGTAGAGTTGGCAGGGGCACATCAGTGTGTTCTGTGTGGACTGTCTGTTTTCATGTGATGTGGTATGAAATGTCCTAGCCAATAGGGTTACACAGAGACATTCACATCTGTGTGTAGCATCTGCTCTGACATGATGCTTATAAGGTACCTCCAGGTGTGTTGGTACTTTCAAGTGGCTGGTATCTGAACACCCATAGCTGAGAGTTCTAATTTTTGTGTTTTATACCTTTCCACATGATGATGCATCTAGACACAGTTTATCTGTGTGCAGTTTCTGAAGATTGTTCTATTTAATTATTGGAGATAACAGAACAAGTCAAACTGTGTGCAACATCTCCACATTGGATAGCTGAACTTATTTGTATGGAAAGGAAAACAAGCCATTTAGTATCAGTGATGTGTATTTAGACATACAGAGACAGAAAAGATCTTAGCTTAAGAAATGGAGGGACTGTGGTGCCCATGTGAAGTAGTGAGTGCAAGACTGTTTATTTGTGAAGTATACAGTGGTGATAAATTACCTCACATTTATATACTCTTACATAACCAGTATTACTTGGAAGCTGAGGTCTTCCTCCATAAATACATTCCCCCAGTTGAACTGGACACAAGAAATTAGCACAAACAGACTTGTGTGCACAGAAATACTCAGCAATCAAGAAACTGTTTTGAATTCAGGAAGACTCCTCATTACTTCACAACAGTAGCCATCATGTACAGACCGATTTATGAAAATTTGGCACTTCATAATCTATGATGCAGTGACTTTTTTTTATGAAAAAATGCAGAACATTAATTGTGCCAGAAAAGGAGTTACATGGCACAGCTACAGTATTTTCATGAGATATGAAATTATCTTAAGTGCACCAGGTATTTTGTATTCATATCTGTTTCTGCCACAGCAGACTTTGTATTGGAATGAACAAATAATTAACAGCCATACATAGCTTTGGTTGGTGTCTGTGTTAAATAACACTAACTACTTCATCACAAAGGGGACCGCAGTAGCACAGTGGTTAAGGTGCTGTGCTACAAATCGGAAGGTAGCTGGTTCGATCCCAGTTGGTGTCATTGGAATTTTTCATTGACATAATCCTTCCGATCACACTCTGGCCATGGGGTCGACTCAGCCTCTAACAGAAAGGAGTACCAGGAGCATTTCCTGGGGGTAAAGGCAGCCGGTGCGTAAGGCTGACAACCTTATCACGATCCTGTGCCTTTGTCATGAAATCTGGGAACCTCAACTTCCTGGAACCCTCTGGGCCAGTCCAGGCCTGTAATGGGACTGCTTTACCTTTACCTTTACTTCATCACAAAACATCTGCTGTGAGGAAAGTGGTGGGTTGCAGACTGCATGGCTGAATGTTATTTCTGGTAGAAGCAGTGTGACTTCTGTCATTCCACACTAAATGAGAATGGGTCTGGAGCGTATACATCTTTGTACTTGTAGTAGTTTGGGTTTTTTTGCTTGCAGGTTTGGCTCAAAATGATGTAAGTAAAAATTGGAAAGCATGTGCTGGGTTTCTGTGATGGTTGGTGAATGAACTAGTGGTGCCAGGTACTGCAGTAATAAATGTCTTGGCAGCAGTGGTTGTTTCTGTCCACTAGTAGTTTATGGTGTGTGTAACAGGGAGAGAAGAACCTTGTTACAAAATTATCCTTCCTTGTGTTGTCAGAAAGTCTGTGTCTATTTGAAGACAAGCTCTTCGCAATTTATAAGAAGAATTCCTTGTGTGATACTGAAACAATTCATTGCCACATTTCCAACGTCACTCTTCAGTGCTTCATTAATTTCGATTATCTTATGGCAGATTTCATGTTAACTGCTAGTTTTTAGGCATTTTTGCAAAATTGCAACAAGCAGCTACTGACTGTCATGCCTGTCCATCTGCCTGTAAATATGGAAGAACTCTTCTCACACTTGATGGATTTTCATGAAACTTGATATTTTTCATGTTTTTTCAAAAATATGTCAAGAAAATTCAAGTTTCATTAAAATTGGACAAGAATAACAGGTACTTTACACAAGGACCAGTCTTCGTTTTTTATCACATCTCACTCTCCTCTTTTAATGAGAAATGTTGCAGACAAGATTTTTAGAGAAAATCAAAACACACATTTCATGTTCATTAACTTTCTTCCTAAAATTGTGTCGTTTATGAGATAATGTGGAAAAATATTGAAAAAAGCCAGGCGGGCCACGACCTCAATATGGCACGTGATAAGTGCCAGCTTGATACCCAAGGCTACAAATAAGCACTCGGTATGTAAAATTGGTGCCTTTCGGTGTAACAGCGGTTGCATTAATGCGCCTCACTGTTACATTATATGTACATTGCCTGTCTTGTGTTTAAACGCAAATTCAGCCAAGTGAAAGGAAGCTGTTGTCTAATTTTGTCTGTACAAAATACAATTTGTGTATACTGATTAACCCTTTGATGCTGGAATTAAATCCCTCTGCACAACGCAGTCTGCCGGAATTTTTTATTGGGGATTTTAAATTTTAATGCTTATTCTTGGGGGGGGGGGGGGGGGGG
>Ga0123354_10020821_pt1 | contig 10320 bp, 4 predicted proteins | sample TergutLab28metaG_2_FD_97872 | JGI IMG/M metagenome (GOLD analysis project Ga0123354, IMG submission 97872) | Labiotermes labralis P4 segment gut microbial communities from Petit-Saut dam, French Guiana - Lab288 P4 | ecosystem: Host-associated > Arthropoda: Insects > Digestive system > Gut ...
AAAAAAAACGTGATGAAATTATTACCAATTTGTAAACTGATGCGCTAGCGTATTCACAAGTAGTTACTCAGGCAACACCTAATATTAGCAGTTATCTTTTTGAAGACTAAAATTCATCTTAATTATATAAAAGTTGAGTTCCTGCCTGACAAAGAATAATTCCATCTCCGTTTGCAAGAAAAATATGTGTTAGTTGTTTATGGAGTCCGTGTAATGAAAACCAACGTGATGCACTATTTATCATTAGTTTATTTCGTCATTCAACCTCTACATGTTTCGGACATATTTGTAGTCCATTATCAGGAAGTATATTGTATACGTACAACAACTGGTAGTGTTGATCTTTATAGTTTACTGTCTGGTCAACTATAAATCACAACACGTACTACTTGTTGTATATATAGAGTATTCCTCCTGATGATGGGCTACTAATATGCCTGAAACATGTAGAGGTTGATTGATATAAAAAACTGAGGTAAACAGTGTATCAAGTTGGTTTACATTACAAGGATCTATCTAGATGCACGGTCAACAAAACATAAAATATTCGTTGAGGTAACGGTCCTTTGTTCTGATATTCATGGAATCAACCCATATAGAAGACGGGGGAAAATACAGGCCCTTTAGATATTACAGTAGGTGTAAAGTATATTTAACATTGGGCTTTAAACGGTTAATGGACTTTTAATTTGCACTTATACGATAAAATATATCCTTATCACTGAGCTTTGGCAGGTGCTCTGTAGATGACAGTAATCTCACACTATTCCCTTTTCGATAATACTACAGTGGATTTGTAAAGTGCTACAAAAATTCATGTACTGAGGATAAATATTCTGTTTAAGTAAAGGAAAATAAAACACAGGTCTTCATTAAAATATCATTAACACTGTCATAAAATTACTAGTTAAACTGCGAACCGAAATAGTCTGCCAAAGCCATCACGTGGAAGAGTATAACAAATCGTGCTAGAGGAGGGGATGAATGCTCACGATCAGACCAATAAAATGAAACCATAAAGAAAACGCAGAAGCGTGGCGAACAAATGATGCCAACTATAAAGGAGGAAACGTGGGTCCCAATTGAAAATAAAACCTAAATAAACACAATAGGAAGGGATAATAATGAACAGAGACGAAACAAAACTGGGGACTGGAACAATAAACCAGTGTCCTCCGCAAACGAGCCATGTCCGACACAACACATGTCACATTATCTTCCAGTTGGACATCTGAAGAGCGGTATAAGTCGAGAACGCGCAAGTTCTTTATCAAATACAAAATTTGAAATTGTAGTAGCGAACTGGGGAACGGGCCAAGTGACGGCATCTCAAGAATTAGGCTCATTGGCTTAATGTTACTAACTACCATGCTTTAACAAACAATTCACACAATTAAACCAATAAATGCTCCGATGCTAAAATTACACTTTTTACAAATAATTTGTCACAAATCCGACATGTTTCGATTTGTCTTGAACATCCTCAGGGAGTTGCCGAAAATTAAACACATATAATCTGTGCATATTTTAATGTAGTTAATGAACCGTCTATGTTTTTATGTAGGCTTTAGTGACGTTCAGTGAATCCCTTCAGATGATCAAGAAAGATCCAAACATTTGTAATTTTAATATTGTTGACTTTGTTGGTTTTATTTTGTGAATTGTCCATTGGCTTCTTTCAGTTCCATCAGCACCAAGAATCATTTTCTACCTACGTGATTTTGAGACGAGAAAGAAACGTTCTGTCTCATGGTCGTTGTGTATGGTTTACCTGATTATGTTGCTAGCTTAAATGTCCGTTTCAATTTAATATTATTCATTCCGTGAATAATTCTTATAATCAATCAAATTCACAAAAATTCACAAAATATAAGTGAAAACTATACATACTTTCCCAATAACGCCTACTCCATATTGATGGCACCTCGGCGCCAAAAACTGTGGAAGTTGATATCAGCGCTCCTGTGGGCTATTACGCAGCGTGTTTTTGCGGCCCAAATTATTTGTGAATTCCAACAACCTGATTCAAATTAATTTTCCACAAATCTCTAATCTTCACATTTTAAATGTAACCATTTGAATAAAAACAGTTTAGGGAAAACCTTTACATAATACTGTAAATTATTGTGTCGAGCTGAGGTCGACACTGGACTTGGTACACCGGGAAGTGCTTTCGAATGTAATTCGACATTGGAACGATAAGTGTTAGCTATGGTACCAGAAGTGTTAGCTATGGTACCAGAAGTGTTAGCTACGGTACCAGAAGGAGGTGAGCGCTCAACTTCTCGCCCAAAGACGGTACCCATTCACTAGGCCAATAAGAATTGGACGCGGTTTGTCCCGCACAGTCGGTCTAAAAGTTTTGCAGAAGAGGAAGTATTTTACACCAGCAGAAACTCGAGCCCTGATTCCCCAGGTATCCTGCCCATAGCCTAGTCCAGGTCCGCCGAACCTACGGTATGCGTGCACAAAATGACACGCGGCATTCACAGCTGTTCCAAATTTGTATTTCTTTTATCTCGACACACTTCTCTATATTGTGAAAAATGTGTGTGTGTATATATATATATATACACACAAACACACACACATATCTGACCGCGTATAGACTCTATATGGATTACCGTTGCTACCAAATCAAACTGCACAAATCGGGAGCAGTGCGAAGTGTTGACGGGATATTTACCATTGCGGCGACGGTCTGGCGGTGAATGGGCGAATACGTGACATTGGATAACACATTTTAAAATCTTCTTTTTGAATAGGAAAAAGCAGCAGCGCTAGTTACTTCCATATTTTCTTCCTTATTGTTTTTCTCGATGTGACTTTTTTACAAATATAATAACTATACTATGCATTAATTACATAATTATAATACGCATTAATGATAATAATGCCGTAATTAATAATAATTATTTAAGAATCCAAGAATTTTCATGGGCACGCGAAAGGATTTCTATGAAATCCATAGAAATTTTTGGAAAGCGTCCTCAAAAGTTCGCCTAGCCCTGGCCTAGTCAGTATACTGTCTGCTTTATCCGGGCTGCCAGCGTAGGTTGAGAGCACACGATTTCAGCAGCCCTTGAATAGCCGAGAGCAAATGAAAGAAAGTTGTAAACTCGACCCTTGAGTCTGGCGATCTGTGGTATTGTTGTCCCTGCAGAGACAGCAATCACGGTCAGGTAGCACCTAGAATCCAATTAATGAATCCGGCGACTTCTACGCGACAGGATCTGAGGAAACTCTCAGCAGTTGCCTACTGGTCTCGACTTCGCTCCATCTGGCTCAAACTTCTGAAGCCCAATGGTTACCGTATGCATCACCCACTTTAACATTCAGTATTACTAAGCTCTGCCCCCACAGCGTTATTTACATTAACAGAATTTGTCACAGTCTAGATACCAACAGTCTGTATTTCAAACGTCGACAACAGACCAACGGCAAATTACATTTTTTTGTTCCTTGTGCTGTGACTTTGTCGCAGGTCATGGTTCCCTTTTCGTATCCACATGTTTAATATCCAGTAAAAGTTTGAGTGGAAATAATTATGGAAAGAAAACTTTATATTGCACAAACAGAAGAGAAATATCCTAAAGGAAGAACTGTAATATAAGAGATATTGGACCGTGATTTGAGACTGGAAATGTGACATTGTTCCACAGACCGTGTGGTAATGTAACTTTATCTGCCGACTGTTTGCTCGTATGTTTGTTTTCATGCGTTTTCTGTAGCGTATAGATTGATTGGAGACAACAAAGTCACATAATAGCTATATAATGCGGGTTTTGTCTCTTTCTGTGCTTTCTACCCTAGGGTATGTGTGTACAACACTTAAGTGTTATGAATTAAATATCCAATTAATATGGATGACAAAAGCAGACATTTTCCTGCACAGTTGGAGCAAATGTGTGTTGACATTCACGTAAACCAAGAAGCATGAATTATTCGCGTAATGACAAATGAGTCAGTAACAATGAGCTCGCACGCGTCGTCCGTCAGTTGCCTGAAAGCAATTTCAAAACAAATACATCGTATCATTTCGCTTGTTGACAATCTCAAAGACCGCATGGGATAGATAACAAGACAGACAATATAAGCACAACGTGATACTGATACGCGTTCGCTTAACCATTGTAGGAAAAGGAACGAATATTACTTATTCTGAGTGTGTGTCTATAGATTGAGTTATCCAACATGCAAAGCGCATGCGCCGCATTACATTGGCATCTGTCGCCTATTTCAGCCGCACCATATTTTTTTACTTTATCTCACAAATGGTACGATTTTCTGAAGAAGGTTTTTGAACGTAAAGTGTTTATTGACTCTCTTTGTCTAAACCAGCATTTAACTCACTTATGAGAATGTAAAGTAATGTAGCGTGAAATGACCAGTCGGTGCATCAAATATTGGTTTAGACGGAGACAAATAATATGACAGCAATGTACGTTATACAGAATATTAAGACAAAACGCTTTTTTCGATTTTCTCTACAAATGTTTCTGAAACATTTCTCATTCTAGGAAGAATACAGCGCGATATTATCACGACTGTACGCACGTCTGATGTGACATAACCGTCATTCTTGCCAGCTTTTAGTGAAAGTTGGAAATTCTCGAAAGTTTTTAGAAAAATCCTCAGATATGAAACTTCCTGGAAATTCGTCCCGAGGGAGCCGAGTCGTTCCATGCGGATGAAAGGAAGCGCGGGGGAGGGACGGACAGACAGACATGACAAAGATAATAGACGCTTTTCGCAATTTTGGTAACGCGCCTACAAACAGCTACAGAAGTCCGGTACAAAACGTAAAATAAACCAGGCGACAGCCAAGCAGAGGTGGGAAAAAGTAAGGATGATGAATCGTAAATAAATAGCATGTGATTGTGCGGAGTGGCCGTCTATCGGGCGAGGCAAGTTAGTGTCTTGAATAGGTGCGTGAGTAAAGAGAGACACAGATCTGCGTAGCTACTTGAGTGTGACTGGGTTACTGGATTTTGAGCGTAAACTGGTATTGCGAAGGGAAAACAACGATCTGGTAAATGAATCTTCACGCTGGACGAAGTCCAGACATTCAGCAATGGTCCCACTGCGTGATACGACTTAGCCAAACCTCTACAGAAATAATCCATGGAAGCACATCGGTGAGTCTCACGTTACCAAGTATGGTATGGTGAAATATGAATACGAGATGCATTTGGAATCGCATAGCGAAAATTGAAGCTCGTCTATCACCATACAATAAATTTAGAGCCGATCCCAGTGGCTGCTCTGTCTAAGACGTGGGTCTGCGGCCGCTTGCTTGCTGGGATTGCGGGTTCGAACCCCATCGGGAGCATTACACCCGACACAAAAACAAAAAAATAATAAATAGCAAACTCGCAGTAGTAACAATAAAATCCTCATGAAATGATGCCCGCATGTGTGTCTGTCTGTTGTGAGTGCTATGTCTTGTCAGGTAGATGTCTCTGGGTCTGGCTGTTCACTCGTCTAGGAGATTCCTACCGAATGTGGTGTGTCTGATTGTGATTGTGAAGACTTGACAATGAGAAGTCCCTGGCTCACTAGGAGCTGATGCACCATGGAAAAAGTGATAAAATTTGGGGCTAAGATTGCTCGAAATTTTCTACAATTTCTCTAAAATGTCTAAAATTATAGTTTAATAAAGAGAAACCAACTTGATGTCACTTGCTTTATTATTTCAATATTTACTGCTCAACATGTTTCGGCTGTTAATACATCCATCCTCAGGATTTTGCGACTTATTTGATGAGTTATTTCATGGGTTGTATTGTTCTGGTTCGATGTGTGTTGGTGTTACGTTGTGGTTTGGCTGGAGTGGTGTGCTCCTGAGGATGGATGTATTAACATCCGAAACATGTTGAGCAGTAAATAATGAAATAATGAAGCAAGTGACATCAAGTTGGTCTCTCTTTATTCAACTATCAAGATATTGCACGGTCCAATAAACATAAGAGTCTAAAATTATCTTAGATAATGAAGACTGAACTGCAAGTTGCTTAATATTCAATGAGGTGACACATAAATTTGGACAAAGTATCTGAATCCAATAGACCCTAAAGGGTAGATTTCCTAATTTCAGTTTCTACCTACTTAGTGATGTAGAACCAGATTTTAAATGCTATTTGTTTTCAGCTATATATCAAGAATATTTACTAGTCCAAAATAATGGTGTGTGTCACCGCACTAACGCACATTCGTTACGAACAACTTGACTTGCCTCAACATTAAACCTCACTTACCCAACACTCATGTGTCACACAGTAACATCGCGTTTGTAGTAGCATTGACTGGGTTCTGATCTCTGTCTCCATCTTGCGATAGCAACCGATTTACTGCCTTAGTGTCTGATCTTTGTAACAAATTCGGTGAAATTCAACACAAAATATCTCTATTGAATTTCGCTTGACATTTTGAAGTCCCATAACAGCATGTTTAATGCAAATTATATTTTAATTATGGGCTTAAATAAAACTTTTTATATATTTTCTACACACTTTGATTTGGGTAGAATTCAATACAGGAGATTTTTACAACACTTTTAATAGTTTCATGAAAATCAGCGCTGTGGAAAGCACACTCGTTCTAGAGGCGCATACCGATATCTGTCCATACTTGAACTACACTTACTATACGATTTAGTTGAGATCCATATATAATTATGTTGTTGTTTCGTGAAATCGGCACAGGGAAGGCCATACTTATTCTTATGGGTTTAGATAAAAATACATTCCCAAGCTTATTACGACAATTTAAAAACACAGAAAATGTTCGTAACTTCTGTGTAATAAGTCATGGATTGCATCATTTGTAAATTGTGTTCATAACTGAGACAGGGTTTTTTTCTCTACAAGGTACGACCTTACGCTAAAGAAACATATGAGCATCTAGCATAAAACGCAACATAGCACAAAAAGACGGCAGCACTCCGATACACGACATTAACTCTTGCTTGGCTTCAAGAATAAAGAGAGGATTGGAGGAAGAGGCCGTTAATAAGACGTGAATACTTTACTGAAAATGATAAATTCGCGTGTTTGCTGTTGGCACATTCATTTTTAAGAAGCCTGAAATATCTTTAAAATTGAATTATTCTGTTTTATGACATAAAAAAACTGATCTGAGCCATTAGATATGCTAACGAAACCAAAAATGCATACACTTGTACAATGCATATTATATTATAAATATAGTATGCTCGTGTTTCATAACACAAGATGCTTTTACACTATAGGATACTTTTATAGACCGATGCACATCTGTTGCTCTCCTTACCATATCTAATTAGCCCAATGCACGGTGATGGATTATTTAAAATTGTTCTGAGTAAGTGTAATACCGGAAAGATTTAAGACTGATGGCTACGATGAAGACGACGACGACGACGACAATAACAACAACAACAACAACAATATCAATATTGTCAGAATGCTGGACAGCTACACACAAAAATCCTGTTTTCCCCAAAATCGGGAGTAAGAAGGTAACATGACAGTGGAGAAAATTACATAATCATGAAGGATGAGGAGTTTAAAGATTTTTATTTCTTGCCATACAATATTTCAGGGATCACATCAAGGACGATAACAGGGCAAAGTGTACGGCATGCACGGTAGAAAATAATAATTTATGCACGATTCTGGTGTGAAAACCGAACCGAACCGAACCAAAGAGACCTCTTGTACTGTACGAAAGGGTTGTAAATAACGGATAACAACCAAACGGCTCTTGAATAAATAGGCTGGAAGGGTGTGGAATGGAATCATCTGGCTTAGGATAAGAAAAATTTGAGGGCTCTTTTGAACACTACACCGAACCCTTGGGGCTAATAATATGTAGGGAATTTCTTGACCAGCTGGGCGACTCAAAGGTTCTCAACAAGGAATCGACTGCATGGCGTTAGCTAAGCTTCTTACATTTGACATTAACCTACATGCTCGACATTCACAGTACTGTGCTTGCTCAGTACTGCTACGTCACAATGGTCTCACCCATATTACAACCACACAGGAAAGTTACATTTTAAATTTGCGTCTTCGTTATGACCAACTTTATGATCTTGTTTTGTGCCTTATGACGTAAGCAGGCAGGACACTGTGTTCTAATTATAGCATAAAGAAATGTTTTACACCAAAAAGTAATAAGTAATGTCTCCATTCTAGAGGTTTATATAAATGCCACGTATCTGAAAGTTTCCAGTCTAAAGAAACATTTCGTGGTGGTCAAAATCAGTGGAAATGTCAACATACAAAACTTCACAAAAAATTATAAAATGAAGACAAAAATTGTTTACATATATTGACGTCTGTACATTGCGCTGCCAAAGTATTTTATCTTGTAAAAAGACTTAATCAATAAGGTTAGGGAAGGCCATGTAATCGTGCAGATTGGGTTGAATTAGCTCAGAAGGATATGATAAAAGGAATACGTTTTACTTCGACAGAACCTTGCGTTTTGTTACGCACACAAGTAAGTGTTTAGACCAACGTATTGTGTGACGTGTATGGAGAGCTCTTGTCGCGCCAGGGCTTCTTACACTGGCAACTATTTGGGGTCGAAATTTTGTAAAGTCTTAACCTGTTTAATTTTCCTCAGTGTCTGAAGAGGGTTGAATTACTCTAAAAGACTACATGACATATACGTACATTATTTAATGTGAACTAAGGTTACAATAAGCGGTCCCAGTAACCGCGCGGCCTAAGGCGTAGGTCTGCAGCCGCTCGCTTGCTGAGATCGTGGGTTCGAATCCCGCCAAAGGCATGGATGTCTGTCTGTGAGTGTTGTGTGTTTTCAGGTACAGGTCTCTGCGACGAGCTGATCACTCGTCCAGAGGAGTCCTACCGACTGTACTGCGTCGTTGTGTGTGATCTATAAACCTCATGAATCAGGAGACCATGGCCCGCGATGGGCGGCAACAGCACAAGAAAGAAGAAGAAGTTTACAGTAACAAATATTTGACACTGGGAGAATGGTTTATTTTCATCAATTGAAACATAGATACAATACAGTCAGAGAACCTCAGTTACTTTCTTTGTGTTTTCAGTCATACTCCCCCTTAGTTTTAAGACTTTACTGGTAATTAATTTAAACACTCGTAATTATGCATGGCTACTACGCTACTAAAGTTTCTTCCATTCTGAAGGTTCCATTAGCTAATGGAGGCAGAGAAGTGGACAGCCACAATTCCGATTACAGCGTTACTAGTTCCAGTAGTTCCAAACAGAATATATGAAGAATGACACAAATATTTTTACTGCAAATTAATTTTGTGCCTTAAATAAATAGAGGCTTCTTATTTCAAGGGAAACACATCATACAGTATACATACTTTCTCCAAGAACAGGCTGATCATTCCACAGTTCTATCGTCAATGAGTAAGAGATGTAGGGCTTGTGACATACAAAGCACAGATGATAAAAGAATAAGTCGAAGTACGGAAAATTAAAATTAACCTCTTCAAAATGTTTAGTGGTTACTTGATGCAAGAACAATTTTAATGTGCAACAATTGTACATTCTGTTCCCATCACATGTGTGTTTTGTATTCATCCCAGGACAAACAGCAACTTTTTCCCTTTGTAATGTAAACTAAGTCGTTTTTGCAAACGACATGAAAAGTGTTCACTGAGCGGTACGACTGGGTCTTTAAATAGAACATTTTACATTAGTCTTTAAAGGGTTATAGGTTAGTCAAAGCTTAACTCATAGGATATGGTGATATAGCTACGTTAATGCTGACATATGTATTACCGTCAAATACAACAAACGTTTAACAGCATCAGCTGCACATGCTACTTATTTCGGTCCTTAAGAAACAACCCAGTGTCATACCGGATGTTTTGAAGACGAGATAAATTTCTGGCCACTGCCGTGAATACACACAAATCCTCGGTCCTCCAGCCATCAGCCTGGTCTTTCACCCCAGAACAGGCCACGAAGGCCCAAAGGGGAAGCAGAAGTATAGCTCTACTCTTTCCTTAACCTCGGCGCAAGAAGGGGTGGGTGGACAACGCCACGCCTCGGCCGCTTTACTCCCGGGAAATACCCGGTACCCATCGTATAGGTGGATGGGTGGGCCCCAAGGCCGGTCTGGACGGGTGCGGAATTCTCGCCCCCCCCCCCACCGGGATTACATCCTCGGACCGTCCAACCCGTAGCGAGTCGTTATACCGACTGAGCTATCCCGGCCCCTAACTACAGGGTGTTTCACGACTTTAGGGCATAACTGCAGGAGGTGATTTCCTAGGCCTTTGTGATCAAAAAAGTTCATATAAACATGTGTCCGATTTTGGACGGTTACGGAGTT
>Ga0123354_10020823_pt1 | contig 10320 bp, 3 predicted proteins | sample TergutLab28metaG_2_FD_97872 | JGI IMG/M metagenome (GOLD analysis project Ga0123354, IMG submission 97872) | Labiotermes labralis P4 segment gut microbial communities from Petit-Saut dam, French Guiana - Lab288 P4 | ecosystem: Host-associated > Arthropoda: Insects > Digestive system > Gut ...
CTAACACCAGGCTTTTGCGTTGCGCGGTCCAGTCGTCGGCTAACACCAGGTTTTTGCGGTGCGCAGCCCAGTCGCAGGCTAACATCAGGCTTTTGCGTTGCGCAGTCCAGTCGCAGGCTGACACCATGCTTTTGCGTTGCGCAGTCCAGTCGCAGGCTAACACCAGGCTTTTGCGTTGCGCAATCCAGGCGTAGGCTAACACCAGGCTTTTGCGTTGTGCAGTCCAGTCTCAGGCTAACACCAGGCTTTTGCGTTGCGCAGTCCAGTCGCAGGCTAACACCAGGCTTTTGCGTTGCGCGGTCCAGTCGTCGGCTAACACCAGGTTTTTGCGGTGCGCAGCCCAGTCGCAGGCTAACATCAGGCTTTTGCGTTGCGCAGTCCTGTCGCAGGCTAACACCAGGTTTTTGCGGTGCGCAGTCCAGTCGCAGGCTAACACCATGCTTTTGCGTTGCGCAGTCCAGTCGCAGGCTAACACCAGGCTTTTGCGTTGCGCAGTCCAGTCGCAGGCTAACACCAGGTTTTTGCGTTGCGCAGTCCAGTCGCCGGCTAACACCAGGGTTTTTCTGTACGCAGTCTTTAACAATGTAATAAGTAGAATACATGTTGCTAATCTTCTAATTTTCTGCAATTAAGATACCTTCTCTCATTCTCCTAGTTTTCCCATGCTTTGCTACCACGAACAATTAAATTTTACAAAAAGTCCCTAAATTCTTCACTGTTGTGTCTGTGATTTACCTTACAATTTCTTACTGAAGTTTCTTCTACTACCATTAGCCATTTCTTTTACACCTCTGCCTTTATGAAAAACACAAGTGGCACTGGGACACGCTTCTGTCCGTGTATTTTGGTGTTTCCGTGTGCTCAGACTGTCTACCTCCCATATTTTAAAATGCGTGAAGTGACTGTCTGTGAAGAGCCTGGGTTTCGTATAATTTTGTGGGCGTTTCACTCATGCTGATGACCACTTACCTGGCAGTTGAAGAGCCATACTCGAAGCTATTGAGATGCTGCCCAGTAGATGATAGCTCACCTTCAATTCACAATATACAGCTTCATCAGATCCGTAAATCGACCAAACACAAACCGTAGAAGTGAGCTGAAACCAGAGAACCGGCGACAGGATATTACTCACTTAACACTGCTTTAAGCTGACCACTACTGTAGATCTGTGTTAATTGAGATGTCAGTGAGGGACTGGCTGTTACTTTACTGCACTACAAAAACGTGAGCTGACTCGATTCAGCAAAGACAATATGTTAATTTTGTAGTTCAATTTTTGTTGCTGTCAGCATCTTTGACATTTGATAATCAATTCAGACTATGTGAAAGGAAGCGTCTGTGGCCCAAAATAAGGCATTAGCGCAGCATTTTCCAGGAGGGACTTGGGAGAACCACGGGAATCACAGGAAACGTCTGTGGCTAGCGCCGAGATCCGAACCGAGAATTTTCTGCACACAACACCAATGTTAACAGTCGAACAAATTGTTGGTATAAAAATCTAATTATCATTTTGTTAGTAGTATATTGTGGGCCGGTAGCTCAGTCGGTATAGCGACTGACTACGGGCTGGACGGTCCGGGATCGAATGCCGGTGGGGACGAGATATTCCGCCCGTCCAGACTTACCCTGGGGCCCAACCAGCCTCCTGTAAAATGGGTACCGGGTCTTTCCCGGGGGAAAAGTGCGGCCGAGGTGTGCTGCTGACCACTCACCCCCTTCTAGTGCCGCGGTCATGGAAGAGTAGAGCTATACCTGTACCCACCCTCTGGGCCACACCGGGCCTGTAACAGGATCACTTTACCTTTACCTTATTTTATTAGTAGTAAATTCTCTATGAGAACAGTAAATGTGAAGACGGACGATAACATGAGAATATTTTATGCATCAAAACGTGATTTGTATATACAAGGTAATCTTAATAACACACGGAAATTTATAAGAAGGTTTAAAAAGAAATTTTGTCCTGCGTAATCTACTTGTGTCAGGAAATGCTTGCTATAGTCCGGAGCAGAATCTTTCGTCTTCCAGGTTCCTATCCAAAAATATGAAGATTAACAAATACAGAACTATAATTCTGCCTGTTGTTTTGTGTGGGTGTGAAACTTGGTCGTTTAAGCTGAAGGAGGAACGTAGGATGAGGGTGTTTGAGAATACGGTACTGAGAAGAATATTTGGGCATAAGAGGGACAAGGTAACAGGGGAGTAGAATAAACTAAATAATGAGGAGCTTAATGATGTGTACTCCTCACCAAATATTTTTTGGGTGATGGAATCGAGAAGAATGAGATGTGCGGGGCATGTAGCACGTATGGGGAGAGGAGTGGTGTATACGTTTTGGTGGGGAAGTCTGAGGGAGAGAACCACTTGGAAGACCCAGGCTAGATGGGAGGATAATGTTAAGATGGATCTTCAGGAAGCAAACACAACACACTCACACACACACACGAACACAACACAACACAACACGCTCATACAAACACACACAAACACACACACAGACTCAACACACAACATAAACACAACACACATACACACAAACACACAACACACACACACACACACACACACTACACACACACACTACACTACACAACACACAAACACACACAACACACACAGACTCAACACACAAACACACACAACACACACAGACTCAACACACAACACACTCACACAAACACGCACAACACACACAAACACACACACACTACACACACACGCGCGCGCGCGCGCGTCACAGCTTCATGACACCTGACGGCTCCTGTTCGTCACACATCAGCAATAATTTAAAATTTCTTCCACACAGGAAGGAAAGGTGTGTGGTTAAAATTACATTGTGAGGATCGTCTAAATTTGTAGTATTTAATTGGTGATCTAATGGGTTAAAGTATATGTTATAGTCCGGACAGTTAGCTATCATGTTGTGAGAGGAAATCATGAACCGTTGCTTACAATACCGATCGGGTTTAATTTGGTGGCGGTGGTAGGCACAGTAGGTGTAACTTTGTCCCTGTTCACTACGGTTGCGTGTAGAGGGAGTACAATCACAGCTCCAGTTATTCTGAACCTTTGCATTGAACTGAGGTGAATGGTCAGTTTCATGCTCTGGCCGCATTAGCCCGGAGAATGAACACACAGTTGACATTGAAAAGAAGGACGAATGGGCCCCAGAAGCAGTTCGGTGGGTTTGGGAGAATAGAAACATCTCTTGTTGCAAGTTGCTCTCTTATCATAACAGAAATAACGTCTTCGTCAGTAAGAAAACACACCGAGCTGGCTGACTTCAACCGTCAGTGCAGAGGGATTTTACATTTCATCTACTACCCGGGACTGATGCCAGTTTCAGTGACCGAACGGTCTAAGGTGTGGTTCTGCGGCCGCTCGCCTGCTGAGATTGTGGGTTCGAATCCCACCGGGGGCATGGATGTCTGTGTGTTTTGAGTGTTGTGTGTTGTCAGGTAGAGGTCTCTGCGACAAGCTGATCAATCGTCCAGAGCAGTCCTACCGACTGTGGTGCGTCGTTGTGTGTGATCTAGAAAACGTTTAAAAATTAGGGGGCCCTGGCCCATTGGGGGCTGTCGTGCCGAAAACTAACAAATAAAACCAGGGACTGGTGGGTCTTAAATGTATTCACGAGAGAACATTGCGCCAAGACCAGCAACAAGTGATATATTAAAGATCCGTACACTGCATCGAAGTGCTGTGCTACAAATCGGAAGGTCGCTGGTTCGATTCCAGAAGGTGTCATTGGAATTTTTCATTGACATAATCTTTCCGCTCGCACTATGGCCCTGGGGTCGATTCAACCTCTAACAGAAATGAGTACCAGGAGTATTTCCTGGGGTAAAGGCGGCCGGTTCTAAGGCTGACAACCTTACCACCATCCTGGGCCGTTGTCACGCAGTGTGGGAACCTTAACTTCCTGGAACCCTCTGGGCACCTCGGGCCTGTAATGGGACTGATTTACCATTTTTTTTACAATGCACCGAAGTTAACTGATAAAGTTTCATAACATAATTTTGGAAGGTCTCTTTTTCGAATCTCAGCAGGGACATCGACTATTCTGATATTTTGTAAGACACATAGAATTTCACAACAAATTCTGGGATGAAACGTCATACGAGGCTATAAAAATTCCTTCTACAAACTTTGCTGTTTATTATTCATTAAGCATTGTACAGTAACATTCCAAGCTGCGTAGTCTTAGATATTGTGAGGATCACTAAATGAAGATTAAATTAATAATACCGATACAAGTATGCATGTCTTGTTTCGTAGTTACACACTGATATATGCGTATCTTTTACCATCTTCTTTTATTTTTTCGACATTAAAAATTCTCTCAGTGCATAACACGTTTCACAACAAAGCGACTTTATTTTCGTTCATGTTTGTTTTGTCCATTTGCTACATCTTTAATGTGCCTACAGCTTCTTCTCAAGTGCTTTTCATTTTGTAGGAATTTCTGCAAAATCTTTTTGTGCTCTCAGCTCAGATCTGTCAGAATAATTTAGACATTTTTCATAAGGCTCGCCCTGAATTCTCTCTTGACTCTTTCAATGTAATCGCGTGAGCATACCCCATCAATCACATAACCCCCATACTCTCATTAACTTTTTGTTTTTGCTTTGTAAATTCAATTTCCTTGTACCATAAACTTGATTATCAAAATTGCTTTCAAAATAATCATTCATAAATAAGAACCCTTGTGAGTGAGATCTAACAAATAAGATTTTTTGGATTAGATTAGATTTAAGCAAATTATACAGATTCCAGTGGCCGTGCTATCTAAGACGTAGTTCTGCCGCCGCTTGATTACTGAGAATGCGATTTCGAATCTCGCTCAGGGCACGGATTTTAGTTTTTTTTATATTTGTCGTGTGTTGTGGTGGCAGCGACTTCTGAGACCGCCTTATCACACCTTCAGGGGATTCCTACCGGATGTTTGTGTTAGGGAACTCGAGGTCCGAATTTGGCTGTAGCGCCCCAGAAAAAAAGGAGAACATATAGAAGGATGATGAGCACATGTGCTCGAAATATGTAGAGGCATGAAATAAAACTTATTGTGAAACAAATTTTGTTCATCAAGCTGGTTAAATACTGAGATAAATATACTGAGATGCACGGTCAGCAAAACGTCAAAAAATATAGAAGGAAGTTCAAAATGTAGCGTCGCATTTGAGATGCTGAGAGTTGCCGAGATTTTTTCGTGAAACGGCGTTTCAAACGCCGTAAACCTCATTTCTACGTTCGTGACTACCGGCAATTGGATCCTCTCGTCTGCTGTTTTAATCCAATCCTCACCCTATATCGTCCTTCTTTGCTATTTGTTTCAATAAAAATTTCCAAAGCCTCGGTTCGGAAATTCCCCACACTTTTTGGATTTTCAGACAGAAATGTGGATACGTTGTTCATTTTGACAAGTGTCGCGTGTCTCCCCTTTATTTATTTGAGCGATGTGATTCTCTTTTGATAGGACTACGAAGCTGAAACTAGTCAATAAATTACACGAACGAATTCGAGAAACGTAACGCTATTAAATGATGTTAAGACAGTTCTTCTTTTTTATACTTTAATTTCTTACTTTTATTGCGCGTTACGTCTTCTAGTTTTAACACGTTATATGGGCACCATTGATTGTCTTCATACGTCTATCTATTATGGGCTTTTCATAAATATATCGAAATTTTCTTGTTTGTTTAATAAAACCAACATATTTTGAGTGAACATGCTAAGGTATTAATAATATACCAATAATATAATTATGTAATATATATATAATTTAATTTCGGTTCCCTATTATCTTCTCATCTCATCTTAAAAAAGGTAAAGCAGTCCCATTACAGGCCTGGAGTGACCCCGAGGGTTCCAGGAAGTTAAGGTTCCAAGATTACATGACAAAGGCACAGGATAGTGGTAAGGTTGTCAACCTTACGCACCGGTCGCATTTACCCCCAGAAAATGCTCCTGGCGCTGTTCAATTATTAACCAACAATCGCACTTACATTAATTCCACATAAAAACACTTAAAAACTATTAAAGTCACTCGGACATGTTTCGATCTTTTTTAGATCATCATCAGGGAGCTATGTTTCTCCTTGCTAAAGTTATATTATAACATTCACAATTTAATTTGTTTCTGTAAACATGGTGTATTCATTTCTGTTAGAGGCTGGGTCGACCCCAGGGCCACAGTGCAACCGGAAGGATTATGTTAAAGAAAAATTCCAATGACACCATCTGGAATCGAACCAGCGACCTTCAGATTTGTAGTATAGCGCCTTAACCACTGTACTACCGCGGTTCCCCTCTCATCTCATCTTAAGTAATTGAAACATGATATTAAATCGGTTTTTCCATCGTAGATAGTAATCTAAACGCAGGACAGTGCTGCCAACATATATAACAGCTTGAAAGCCGCCAACAAAATTTGTTACAAAATGCAAAACGACGATTACTGAAGTCCAGTTAGTTGCTTTGAGTTTTTATAGTGAACTGTGAATAGAACTGTGGCACAATGCAGACAAGAACATAACAGTAACCTAATCGTTACTAGCTGCCTCGTTTCTTCATTTCTTTTTTTAATGCCTGTATCTTTCAGAGAGCGTTTCCTTACATTCCTTACATTCCTTTTTCCACTCCTCTTATTACCTTGTTCTCACTTTATATTTTATGTTTCCTTCACTGCTTTCATTACTGCATTTCGTCTGTCTTCTAAACGTCAGCTAAATTATCACGGTATGCATGTATTGTACGCAGCGCGCATGTTTAATCGAATTGTACCTTATGAGCTCCAAAAAGACACGCAGTCAGCTAGATGACTAAGAATGTAAAAGGTGAGGTTTTACATTGAGGCCAGTTGGCGAAGGAAGGACGTTAGAACTTCATCTCGTCTTGTTAGGCAGATGGACACAGCCTGCAGACAGTGTCTCAGTGGGCTGAGGCACCCTTTCTAATAACAACATTACAGTGATTGATTACGTCTGGCTCCATTCACCGGAGATATCTTGGTATTCACCAATATGCAGGACGTGATGCTCGGAAAATATCAGTCTTTCACGACACTGCGATTTTAGTCGAGGAAGCGAAGCGCCTGTAAATGACGTATAGATTGATCCGTCTAGCAGATCTGTCGGAGAAGTTGCCGCACAAGTTAGGCGTTACGAAATGCATCTGGCGATAAAACGAACAGGCTACTGCGTGATATTGTAACAGGTTATTCGCCCTTTGTATCGAAAACTTTGTTAGGAATTTACTCGCGAAAATCCTGAAGAACAGTTGTATGCGTCACAGAAGCAATAGTTATGAGTGGCCATGCCTTTACAGTAACAGTATTTGAGGTTCTTACAGTGGCGTTGCTGAACACTGAAGTCTTCTGGCTTGTAAACAGGAATTATATATATAGTGTGTCCACCATTATACGCAGTGTGTCCACCATTATACGCAGTATGTCCACCATTACACACAGTATTCCCACAATTATACCCAATATGCCCACCATTATAAGCAATATGCCCATGGTTATGCCCAATACGCCCACCATTATACGCAATATGCCCATCGTTATACCCAATATGCCCACCATTATAAGCAATGTGTCCACCATTATACGCAATATGCCCATGGTTATACCCAATATGCCCACAATTATACGCAATATGCCCACCATTATACGCAATATGTCCACGGTTATACCAAATATGCCCACCATTATAAGCAATATGTCCACCATTATACGCAACATGCCCACGGTTATACCCAATATGCCCAACATTATAAGCAATATGTCCATCATTATACACAGTATATCCACCATTATAAGTAATATGTCCACCATTATAGGTAGTATGTCCACCGTTATAAGCAATATGTCCACCACCACAACGTGATAACCCAGAGGATCCGGAAGTTCACTGAGCATTGTTTTCGATAACAGAGTTTATATCCGTCCTCAGGCTGAAACATGGGGAAGTATCTGATTACGATGAAACGTTTGATAGTGCTGCAGTGGAGTTCGGTATGAAGTCTGTTCCCAGTCACTCTATTTGAGTCCGACAGGAAATTATGTTTTCAGTCGCAACATTTGAGCCTGATAACTCTGTTCTCAGTCACTCCGAGTCGGAGACAAAGTGTTTTCTCAGTCACTTCATTTGGGTCTGAGAGAAAGTTGTGTTCTTTGTCACTCCATTAGGGTCTGAGAGAAAATTTTGTTCTTTGTCACTCCATTAGGGTCTGAGAGAAAGTTGTGTTCTCAGTAACTCCATTTGGGTTTGAGAGGAAGTTGTTCTCAGTAACTCCATTTGGGTCTGAGAGAAAGTTGTGTTTTTATTAACTCCATTTGGGTCTGAGAGAAATTTTTGTTCTCAGTAACTCCATTTGGGTTTGAGGGAAAGTTGTGTTCTCAGTAACTCCATTTGGGTCTGAGAGAAAGTTGTGTTCTCAGTAACTTCATTTGGGTCTGAGAGAAAGTTGTTTTCTCAGTCACTCCTTTTGGGTCTGAGGGAAAGTTGTGTTCTCAGTAACTCCATTTGGGTCTGAGAAAAAGTTGTGTTCTCAGTAACTTCATTTGGGTCTGAGAGAAAGTTGTTTTCTCAGTAAGTCCATTTGGGTCTGAGGGAAAGTTGTGTTCTCAGTAACTTCATTTGGGTCTGAGAAAATGATCTATTCTCATCATCAATTTATTTTGGCCCGGCAGGACAATCTACGACAATTCACTTATTGAGAATATCCCTTCCTAACGGACACAACTGAATAAACCTGAAACAAGTTCAGTGCCCACATGCTGTTCTTTTAGGTTACCGGATGATGGAGAAATTTCAAATAAGAGTTACAATAAACCTTCATTAATTTCTGGACTCGAACCGTATGACTAATTGCAATGTTGCAGCTGTTCCGCTCCTCAGATGTCCATGAATCTCTACACCTGGCTCTTCAGACAAACAACTGTAATTTCCCAGCTTGACTCATCGTTCGTCTGGCGTAAGGACATTTCTGTCTCTTGTAGTCTGCGCACTGAAAGAGGAGCATATAATTGCTGCTTAGTGCCTGCTACTAGACAAGAGCAATATTAGCACCGAGCGCTTCGCTCGTAGGATAATTTCAGGCACAAGTGGAAGGGACTAATTCACATTTGTCAAAAACGAGATCCTGCCCTTAATTTGATCGTTCCTTTTCTTCACGACAGATTAATGTTATTGAACTTATATGTTATCGGAGATACTCACGTAGTAATAAGACAAGTCTAATTGTAGCTCTGATAAATAATTGCACAAGGTGGAAGCTCGTGGCAGCTTGACGGTTATTGGGCCTGCCTTCTAGCGCCTTGAAGCGTCGGTTGCTCACATCGGTAGAATTTTGTGGATCCGATTCCGAAACGTGGTTTTCTCTACGTAGCGTCTGCAGGATGCTGTTTGCTGTCTACAGTTGTCAGGTGATCATATTTTCGTTGTTGTTTTCAAATGTTTTATTTTTACGCCTTATGCAAGGAAACTTGGCCCAATCTGTAACAGTTCTGATTTTAATTCGGAAGGTATCTCTTTCGAATCTTGGCTAGGGCATCGGATAGACTGACTGAGACTGTTAGTGGTCTTTTCCAGTCCCCCCAGGAAAATACTTCGTCAAATAGGCTACTACCGTTTTCTCCCAAAGTGTTTCCAATACATCCTTCTTATTCTGCTTATAATATCGTAAAATAAGCCATAAAGAAAACAAACACGGGTATCCTGTCATATACACCATTATAATATTATTTTGTCCCTAGGAACGTCAAGTAGTACCTTCACAAGATCACATTATAAATCGAATGATCGCTATGTCAGTATCTTCTTCATAACTTGTGCTGGTGTCAGAATGTTCGTCCTCTGTAAATCTGCGCTGTATTTGTTTTACTGCGGGTGTCTTGTAAATCTGTAAACGGTCTGCAGAAAGATGCGCTGAACTAAGTCAATACATCTTGGAGTTTTCACGGGTTTAATATCTCTTTTACAGTTCATTATTTTCCTTATAGTTTTCATTAATGTTATTTTTCATGTGGATCTCTTGTTTGCTTTTTTTTTTCCACTGTCGTCTTCAGGATACAGACAAGTGGTGGGCTCTTGTGAAGGCGGCGGTAAACATTAGAATTCATTCAAGCGCGGGAATTGTCTTGTCTAAGTGAAGAACTGTTAGCGTTTAAAGAAGTACTGTGCTCCGTGGAGCTAGTTAGTTAGATATTTAGTTAGTTAGTTAGATATTTAGTTAGTTAGTTAGATATTTAGTTAGTTAGTTAGATATTTAGTTAGTTAGTTAGATATTTAGTTAGTTAGTTAGATATTTAGTTAG
>Ga0123354_10020824_pt1 | contig 10320 bp, 8 predicted proteins | sample TergutLab28metaG_2_FD_97872 | JGI IMG/M metagenome (GOLD analysis project Ga0123354, IMG submission 97872) | Labiotermes labralis P4 segment gut microbial communities from Petit-Saut dam, French Guiana - Lab288 P4 | ecosystem: Host-associated > Arthropoda: Insects > Digestive system > Gut ...
ACATCCGACCCGATAAAGGAAGTGTCGGTATACAGTTTGCAAGGCGCATTACTATACAGGGAATCTTCCCTCCAATCGGTTTCACATACTGTTAACCGGAGTTTACCTACCGGCGCATACATTGTGAAAGTGATTTCGGAAAAGACAAGCGATAATGTTAAAGTGATTATAAAATAATAATAAATACTAATAAATTATGGAAAATAAAAATAATGCGGCAATTCTGCCGGAAAAGAAAGAAGCATACGAAGCTCCCGTTATTGAGATTGTAGAAGTAAAGGTTGAACATGGAGTTCAAATGTCGGTTGAGCCTCCGGGTACTGATCCGAGTGATCCTAATCCTACCGAGTAACCGTTCAAACCAATTTGATCCAATGCGGCAATACACAATAGCCGGACACACTATTCACATTTCCGGGAAGAGATTAGGTTCTCTTCCCGGATTTGTTCATTTTCTTTCCGATAATCAGGCGAGCGAACCGCTGTTAATAATCGACACGGATGCGGCGGTGGAAGATTGGTCGTTATCGCCTGTTTTCACTTCCGAATATGAAGACGTAAGCTATGATTTATCTGTGAAAGACAGCGCTTACCTTATACGGATGAAACAGCAGGTCGATTGTTTTCTGTTGGCTGAAATCAGTCCCGACGGCAATTGTTTTCATGCAGCAGTCAGCCGGACAGGTATTTTCAGCAACTATTCATTGCATTATCTTTGCTGGCTGCTTTTCGGCATAGCGGCTTTATCGAGGCAAACCGTTTCCATTCATTCGTCCGCAGCGACGGTTCATGGGAAAACGGTACTTTTCCTCGGCGAATCGGGGACAGGCAAAAGCACCCATACCGGTTTGTGGCTGAAGCATATTCCGGACACGGAACTGCTGAACGACGACAGCCCTTTTATCCGCGTTGAAGCCGGCGGCGACATTCAGGTTTACGGCTCGCCCTGGAGCGGAAAAACTGCCTGCTACAAAAACAAGCATACGCCTGTTGCAGCATTTGTGCGTCTGTCGCAAGCTCCGCACAACCGCATCAGGCGTCTGAAAGGCATCGAGGCAATCGGGGAGGTCTTGCCTTCCTGTCCTTTTACATTTGCTTATGAAAACCGGTTGTCGGAATCAATCTATTCAATTTTGTCTCAAACGCTTCAGCAAACGCCGGTCTATCATCTGGAATGTCTGCCCGACGACGGCGCTGTCGATTTGGTTTATTCAACATTAATTCAGGACAAGTTTTTATGTGGGTAATTCCTAACAATGAATTTTTTGGAAACGTCGAGCAACTGCTTTCCGAAGGAAAAAGCGTTGAGCTGCTTTGCTTTGGCAGCAGCATGCAACCCTATCTGCGGGGTGACGGAAAGGAAGTCATTGTCGCTTCGCCCTTTTCGCCGGAAGAACTGCTGCCCGGAACGATCGTACTGTTTCGCTACAACGGCAGATACATTTGTCACAGAATCGTCGGGCGCAAGGAAGAAAAACTGCTTATACAGGGAGACGGAGTCGTTAAAAAACAGGAAAAAATTCCGGTTTCCGATGTCATTGGAATCATACGCACCATCATCCGCAAAAACAAAAAACCTGTTTCTACACAAACCAAAGCAGCGCAATGTTATTTGCGCTGCTGGCTTTTTTTATCTCCGATAAGAAGATATTTGTTAAGAGTGTATAGGATTGGTGGTAAAGTTATTTCACCACCTGCATAAAGCTTGGATTTGTAATATATTTCACAAACTCCAAATCTTCCGCAGCTTTCTGTTTAAGCGAAGGATCCAGTTTAATCGCTTGCGACAGGTTTGAAACGACGTCGTTCGAATTGTTGGTTCTTGCAGCAACAATCGCTTTCAAATAAGAAGTGGTGGCGTCAGGAGCTTGAACAGCGTTCAAAGTTGTCAGCGCTTTGCTGTAATCTTTCGTCATAATCTGCGCCAAAGCAGCATTATTTGTTGGCGTATTTCCGAAAGAGTTGACCGCCTGAGCGTAATTTCCGCTCTTTACCGACATAAGCCCTAAAGCGCTGCCTAATTCACTGACTCCCGAAGCTTTTCCTAAATATTCCTGAGCTTTTGCTTTATCGCCTTTATTCAATGCAAGCAAGCCTAAATTCAAATTTGTTTCCGGAGAATTGGAAGACAACGACAAGGCTTTATTAAAGTTTGTTTCGGCATCTGCAATCTTGCCTTCTTGATAATCAATAGCGCCTAAATTATTAAATCCGCGAAAATCAGTAGGATAAAGATTCGTTACCGTCTTATAAATGTCTGCTTTTGCAGAATTTGTATTGGATAGAGAAGCGGCATATAACAATTCTTCTACTGTCAAAGATTTTGGATCGGATACTGCCAATTGCGATAACTGTTCATCACTCTTTCCAATAACCTCAACATTAGCGTTCAAACGCGAACGTCGTAATTGAGGAAGAATTTCGTCAGCCAAAACTGAAAATACGGAAGATATATTTTTTATTTCTTTTTCTCTCTGTTCAGGATCGCTATACATCGACAGAACACTCAAAATCAATTGCTTATCCTGAATATTCGATTTTTCGACCAATTCTTTGAACCCTTCCCAGTCCTGAGCCGTATAACGTGTTGAAACCGGAACATCTGCATTCGCTTTTTTCATCTCTTGGGAGAGATACTTGTTGGTGTTTTGCTCCCGCTGCGCAGCCAATTTATCGTTCAATTTATAACCGCCGTCTGGAGAGGCATACGCCGAAATTTCAACGTTCACTTTCCGGCTGGAGTCTTGGCTTGCACTTGCAACGGTACTTTTCCAATTTGATACATCCGTTTTGTTCAATTCGCTTGCACGCAATTCAGCTTTCTGGATAAGAAACATAATATCTGCGTTATAAGCTTCTTTTATAATCCGTTGAAACTTATCGGGCGCGATAGCCGGAGTTTCAGTAGCGGCGCTCATTAAAGAAGCGGTAGCTAAAACGCCGTCTCCTACTTTGATATCAGGAAGTGCAATCGACTTTTTACCTATTTTTGCGGTAAAAGTAAGGTAAAGTTCCGATTTAAACATATCCGGAATATAATCAAAATTTGAAGTCATTGTTACATTTGCTCCTGTATTTTGAGGTATGACTTGCCCATTACCTGTAGCTTTTTCACCCTGGAAAGTATAAGTTACTCCCCAAGTTTCTCCGCCATCATAACGAAGCACAGGAACGACCACCACTACGGCTTTCTTGTCAAACCATTTGGGTGGAAAGGTCATATTAATTGTTACAGGAACTTTCCCGGCAACCATTTCCAATGGCTGGGGAGTAGCTGTAGCGTAATTTCCGGCTAACGGTTTAAGTCCGGATGAACAAGATGTGAAAAATCCTGCAATAGCCAGTAGAAGAAAGGCAGGAAAAATAATTTTTTTGTACATGATGATAATAATTTAGTTGATAATTTTTTTTTAATTTTCCTGCAAAATTACATAAAATAAACGTAATTAATGGATTAAAAAAAAATAATAATTCCTATTAATACATAATTTTTCCTGCAGACGAAAAATTAACGCCGGTAATTTTTGCAATTCCGATTGTTCCTTTGGGTTGTTCACGCAGGATAACCGCTGTTTGCCCCGGTTGGATTTGTATTTTTTCAAGTAATTGTCCTGCAACCGAATAAATGGCTATTTGTCCTTGTGTATTCATTGGCTCTTTAAGCGTTAGCATCCGTCCGGATCGGTCATACCAAAAATCATTTTCGCCGGCAACCGATGGAGTTTCAATTTTGTTACCGCTCGAACTCTGTATTAGCGGTTGAATTGCCAATGAAGTTTTCATAGGCTTTGCCCGGTAAGCATCAGCCGAAACCCACCCTGTTGCTTCATTTTTCAGCCAGGCGGTATTGGGTTGTGAGGCATCCTGAAAATTCGTATTATAAACGCAAAATTGAGCTGAAGTTGAATAATTAATTGAATAGGAGATAAAAAAATTCTTATCTGTTACAATAACCGGCTGGTCAAAAACAACAAACGATTCGGTTGGAACCGTGCTAAATGTTTTATTCGCCGGATAAAAACCGGGAGTTGACGAATAATTTGTGTATTGAGGAACAAAAGGAGTGGAATAAATCTTTGTTTCAGGAGAAGAAGTTCCGGTATAAACAGAGATAGTTACGCCGGAAGTGTCATCGAATTGCATTGCAGGTATTAGCAAATAGACTCCGAAGATTTTCACTGGATTCGCCACTTGAAATTTCTCCGCAAATTCAAGCGTTTGCAAGTTGCTGTTTCCAAAAACAAATCCTGTATTTGGAGAATCTAAAACGCTTGTTATCAACAAATCGCCTCCTGTATACCGGGCATTTGCCAAACGGATAATCGGATTTATTTGATTCGGATCTTTTCCCTGATATTGCGTAACTCCTGTATTTGCAGGATCTAAATAAGCTCTTAATTGTTTTGCCGGAACAGGGGAATCCCAACTCTTACCTAAAGAGGAAAAATAATCAACGGTTCCGGCAGATGGAGATGTTCCTGAACACACGGATGTTCCTCCTGTTAATCCGCCAATAACGAGATTATTTTCGTCGAATAAAGGAGAGCCGGAAGAACCCGGATAAGTCGAACCGATCGTCCACGAGGGAATTGTCCAATAAGAATTGGGGTCGAGATTACTTCCGTCAGGCGCCGGAACAGTAGATAACGAAATATTTTCAACCGTCATTCCATATTTTTTAACGGCTCCGGAAGGGTGATGCACGTTTGTATGTTTTCCGCTTGCATTCAAATCCAAATTCCAACCGGCATAATAAGCATTGAAATAATCAGGGGGCGGCTCCGAAAATTCAAGCAATGCAACGTCTTTTCTTTCATTTATCACGCGCGCGTAAGCTCCTGCAAGGCTCATTTCTTCACTTCCTTTCATTTTTATATTCACATCGCAAACAGGACGGTTATAATTGAAAAAAGCGATAATCGTACTTGCCTGCCCATTGTAATAATCCATACTTTGGGGATAGCTTGAAGGGTTGCACAAGCAATGGTTGCCTGTCAACAAATACGGTTTGCCATCGTCAGCGGTGTTGTTTAGTAAAACGCCTGAACATAAGGTGTTTCCGTTTATCACAAGCAAAACTGTTGAACGAATCGTTTCATCGCTTGCATCCGAACAAAAAACATCCTGCATGCAATCATATTCACCAACTTTGTCTTTTTGCGGCTCAGCTCTGAAAATATCACGATAGTCATGATTCACTTCAGAAATAATAAAATGACCTTTAAAAGGAACATCAGCCGGCTCCGAATACTCAACGATGATTGATTCGCCGGTTACGGGCTGTATGGGTAATATTTTTTCAGAAGAATTATTACGGTAATCAAAACTTCCAACAACCTGAGAATGATCAGCGTTATATACAAACAATTTCCCGCCTTGAGGCAGCTCAAAATCGCTTAGCAGCAGATTAATGGAATATGCGCCTGCCGAATGGATTCCAATTTGACGGACAGTCGTTCCATCCGGTAAAACCGTTGAAACCGCATCATTCAGATCAATATGAGTAAAAAACTTATATGCAAACCGGTAACTTCCACGCATATTTCCTTCATTGATAGAATCTTCCCTTAATACAGAATCCAAATCAAACGGAGGCATTTCTATAAAAAAATTAGCGGAGGCAACCCTTAATATCGATGGCTGTATAAAATGAGGCGCTCCTCCGTATCGGATTTGTGAAAAAGCCATATTAGCGATTATCAACCAAAAAAACGTAATAAATAAACGAACAGATTTCATTATCTAATATTTTAAAAGCAAAGTTACGATTATTTCTTTAAAATTACTACTTTTGCAGCAATTTTTTGTCAAAACATATAAATGAAAGATTTTATAATCACTCATTCGGATACCGAAAATGCTGTTTTAGTCGGACTAATTACACCCGAACAGAACGAGGCAAAAATTAATGAATATTTGGACGAACTGGATTTTCTGGCGGCTACTGCAGGTATTCAGTCTGTCAAACGTTTCACCCAACGTTTGGATACGCCCAATACGGTTTCATTTATCGGCTCCGGTAAATTGCAGGAAATCAAAGAATATACTGAAAATGAAGACAATGCGATCAGCTTGGTAATTTTCGACGATGAACTGAGTCCCAAACAACTGCGAAATCTGGAAGCGGCATTGAAAGTGCGGATTATGGATCGCACCAGCCTGATACTCGACATTTTCGCTTCCCGCGCGCAAACGGCTCATGCCAAAACGCAAGTCGAATTAGCGCAATACAATTATATGTTGCCCCGTCTGAAACGGTTGTGGACGCACCTTGAACGGCAAAGCGGAGGCGGAAGCAGCAGTTTCAGGATGCGCGGTCCGGGAGAAACCCAGTTGGAAACCGACCGCCGGATTATTCTGAACAAGATTTCCAAACTCAAAAATGATCTGAAAGAAATAGACAGGCAGAAATTTACGCAACGGCAAAACAGGGGAAAAATGGTTCGCGTGGCTTTGGTCGGATACACCAATGTCGGCAAATCGACGCTGATGAATTTGCTGAGCAAATCGGAAGTTTTTGCCGAAAATAAGTTGTTTGCTACTTTGGATACGACTGTCCGTAAGGTAACAATCGAGAATCTGGCTTTTCTTCTGTCCGATACGGTCGGGTTTATCCGCAAACTGCCAACCGAATTAATCGAATCGTTCAAATCAACGCTTGACGAAGTACGCGAAGCAGATTTGCTTGTGCATATCGTCGATATTTCTCATCCGGCATTTGAAGAACAGATTCAAGTGGTTACAAAGACTTTGAACGATATAACCCAAGAGGAAAAACCGCATCTCATCGTTTTCAACAAAATAGACGCTTTTTCCTATATTGAGAAAGATTTTGACGATTTAACGCCGAAAACCAAAGAAAATATTTCATTGGATGAATTGAAACAAACTTGGATGAATAAACTTCATGAAAACGGCGTATTTATTTCGGCTACGGAAAAACAAAACATTGAAGAATTAAAAACGTTATTATATAAGAAAGTCAGGGAAATTCATGTTCAACGGTTTCCTTACAATGATTTTCTTTATCAAGTAACTGAGTAACTGAATAATTGAATAACTGAATAACTGAAATTCAATTATTCAATTATTCAGTTACTCAGTTATTCATAAACACAAAGCTATATGGAATTTAGAAAATTAACACCAGACGAAATTGCTTTTTTAGAATCGCGCGATTGTACAGCTTCCGATTGGAACATGATAGATGTTCACCCCGAATTTAACCCGAAAAATATACGCAAAGTATCTTTCTCAGGGAAAGTTAAAATAGGAAAAACCGACGGGACATTCACTTTTTCCGGCGGATTGAAGAAACCGGCGGGACTTCGCAATGTAGCTATCCACAATTGCGAATTAGGCGATAATGTACTGATAGAAAACGTACAAAACTATATTGCCAATTATACGATAGGAAATAATACGCTGATTCAAAATCTTGACCGTTTGATTACGGATGAAAAATCCAGGTTTGGAAACGGGACTGAAGTTGCCGTCCTGAACGAAACCGGCGGCAGGGAAGTGATGATTAACGATAAACTTTCGGCGCATGTAGCTTACATTCTGGCTCTGTACCGTCACCGTCCGGAGCTGATTCGGCGGTTGCGTGAAATGGTTCGTTTTTATGCCGACAAACATGCTTCGGAAACAGGAACCATCGGTAATAACGTAATCATAATGAACGCCGGACTAATCCGCAACGTAAGAATCGGCGACAACGCCTGCATCGAAGGCGCGCGCCGCTTAGAAAACGGAAGCATCAACAGCAACGAACACGATCCTGTTCATGTAGGATACGGCGTTATAGCAGAAGATTTTATTCTCTGTTCCGGCTCAAATGTCGAAGACAGTTCGATGCTGACCCGTTGCTTTGTCGGACAAGCCTGCCAATTAGGACATTCCTATTCTGCCCGCGATTCCTTGTTTTTCAGCAACTGCCAGGGCGAAAACGGCGAAGCCTGCGCTATTTTTGCCGGACCTTATACCGTTACCCACCACAAATCCACGCTATTGATTGCCGGTATGTTTTCGTTCATGAATGCCGGTTCCGGTTCCAATCAAAGCAACCACATGTATAAATTAGGACCGATTCATCAGGGAATTATTGAAAGGGGAGGAAAAACGACCAGCGATTCCTATATTTTGTGGCCCGCAAAGATCGGCGCTTTCTCTTTGATTATGGGACGACATTACCGAAATTCCGATACGTCGGATATGCCTTTTTCATATCTGATTGAAAGTAATGACGAATCCATATTGGTACCCGGAACAAATTTGAGAAGTGTCGGCACAATTCGCGATGCACAGAAATTTCCAAAAAGAGACAGGAGAAAAGATCCTCATCTCTTGGATCAAATCAATTTCAACCTGTTAAGCCCCTACACCGTTCAAAAAATGTTTAAGGCTATTGATATTTTACATGGCTTACAAGATGCTTGCGGACATACTTCCGGCTATTATACCTATCAAAGTTGTCATATCAAAAACTCTTCTTTGAAAAAAGGAATTGAATTGTATCACATTGCCATCAAGAAATTTTTAGGTAATTCAATTATTTCCCGGCTCAAAGGACAGAAAATTACTTCTGTAGGAGCATTAAGAAAACGGTTGATTCCGGAAACGAGCGACGGCTTGGGCGAATGGTTGGACATTGCAGGGTTGATAGCTCCCAAAATGCTAATCGACAGGTTATTAAACGATATTGAATCCGGTAAAGTAGATAAGCTGAAAGAAATCAATCGCATTTTGGAAGAAATTCACCGGAATTATTATGCGCTGGAATGGACCTGGGCTTGGGATAAAATCCAGTCTTACTATGGCTATAAACCGGATACGATAACCCCCAAAGATATTATTCATTTAGTCGAAGACTGGGAAGAAGCGGTCGTGCGATTGGATAAAACGCTTTATGACGATGCTCAGAAAGAATTTTCACTGTCAGCTCAAACCGGTTTCGGCGCTGATGGAAACAATGACGAGCAACGAATGGATTTTGAGCAGGTGCGAGGCGTTTTTGAGCAAAATACATTCGTATCGTCGATTTTGCAGCATATCGAGGAAAAGACAAAATTGGGGGACGAACTGATAGAGGAGATGAGATTGCTGAGTGGAAAATAGCACAAACTGTCATTGCTATTGAATTTCTTTCTTCACAAACGTCATGAATTTTTGTACAAATCCATCCGGTTGCCCTTGCAGATAAATGAAATGAAACCAACGCATAATTTGCAGGTTTTCAATCGCTATCGTTTTTAATTCGCCGCTACGAATTTCTTTATCGACGGCATGAATCGAAACAAAACTCATGCAATCTGAGTTTGCTAAATAATTCTTGATGCTTTCCGTACTTCCCAAGTGCATACGAATATTCAAATTTTTCAACTTGATACCCTGCGCATACAGGCTTTCAGCGATGACTTCCAGACTTCCCGAACCGGCTTCGCGCAATACCAATGGAATATGTTTCAGTTCCTCCGTTGTCAGGCTTTCTCTTTTGTATAACTCGTTGGATTTATGAACGACTGCAACTATTTCATCTTTCATAAACGGACTGTATTTCAATTCCTTTCGTTTGGATCGCCCTTCAATAATTCCTAAATCTATTTCTTTATTGATAACTCCCTGCTCAATTTCCTGTGTATTTTTATTGAGCAACGACAATTCAATATCAGGATACTGTCGGTTATACTGCGCCAAAATTGCCGGAAGAATGTATTGCCCGATGGTCGTGCTTGCACCGAGTTTAATGTTTCCCGCAAAAGATTCGCGCAGAAGGCTTATTTCGTATTCTAACTTCCTATTCAATTCAAGGGCTTTTTCCGTGTATTTAAAGAGAACGGCGCCGGCTTGCGTGAGTGAAATACCGTTTCGGTTCCGTTCAAACAGTTTGATCTTCATTTGGCTTTCTAACTCCTTGATGTTTTTGGTTACTGCAGGTTGTGTAATAAACAGTTTTTCAGAAGCTTTGGTAAAGCTCAAATTTTCAGCGCAAGTATGAAAAACTTGTAATTTAAAATGAATCATTTGATTTTTTGTATAAATTTTTTAGGACAAAAGTACAAAAACTTTTTTATCCATAACTTTAAGTTATAATAAATGAAAATTAATAAGAGAAAATAGAACAAAATAATAAAAACTATAAATTACTTTTGCAGCCAAAAAATTATAAAAAAATATATTTTATGACTGATAAAAAAATAAACATCATCAACGGGACACTGTTTGTCGCCTTGTTTTCCGCCGCTTCATTTTACATTTCCGAAACAAAACCGATGCAATACCTGTCATTTAGTCCGCTTGTTATAGGGATTATTTTGGGAA
>Ga0123354_10020825_pt1 | contig 10320 bp, 1 predicted proteins | sample TergutLab28metaG_2_FD_97872 | JGI IMG/M metagenome (GOLD analysis project Ga0123354, IMG submission 97872) | Labiotermes labralis P4 segment gut microbial communities from Petit-Saut dam, French Guiana - Lab288 P4 | ecosystem: Host-associated > Arthropoda: Insects > Digestive system > Gut ...
AGCACGCCTCAAGTCAGCCTACACAACACAACAGTACTCGCTAGCTCCTGAAGATGGACGTATTAACGTCTGAAACATGTTGAGCAATATATAATAAAGCAAGTGTCATCTAGTTGGTCAACCATTATTCAAATACCTTTCTATATACTTTGTTATGTCTGCTTTACCTCATCAGCGATACTTCCATCATCTCTTACAAAATAACCATTGTTAAGAATTTTTAGAATTAACAGTTTCCTTTCGACAATAGGCACAAAAAGGGCAAATTCGAGAGTTCATATTCTACTACGCACGAAAGAAAATTCCTTCTGTTACTGACCGCACACTACTCTGAACTCTTAGCTTGTGTGCAGTGCAGTCGTCTACTACACATGACGACACTGTAGGTAACAAAAGAAAGGGAAACGCGGTGGCTGCTGGGGTGAAACTTACATTACTTCTCACATTTGTGCCCAGAAAGAAAGTTAAGTTACAAAAATGAACCCAAAGTATAAACTATACTCTAAAATACACAGTCGTTTAGGACGGTTTCTGAAGAGAATATTATGCTGTATGTGGCAAATGCATATGTTCTTAAAACTGCAAAATTTACTCTATTTCCTTTCCTAATTTTTGTTACTTTTAAGTTACTTCCCAATTTTATCTACGAGGCATTTAAGACGATGACACAGAAACAAAGTTTTCACACCTCGTTTGTCAATCCGCAGGTTTTTCGACCCACGGAGCCCAGAGCGGCAGCCCCACTATCCCTGCTTTAGAGACGCCACTGAAAAACAATATATCAACCAGTATATGCACTCTATGATACACCATTTGTGATCTGTATCAACTCCTGCATGTTTCAGCACCGAGGTGTCAACCGCAGGAAGTCATTTACAACAGAGGTATAAAAGCCAACATGCCAGTCTACGTTTTGTTCCTCCCTATAAAAATGAGGAAGTTAAGCTCCTAAAAAAAAAGTAACACAGCTCCTGCCGCCAAGCCAACAAACCTCTCAGAAGAGGCAAAAGAGGCACGCTTTTTTCCTCAGTCGAATACCCGTTGAAATTCGCAAAATCCGCACGAAACAGCGCCAACTTTTTTCGAATTCTGCGGTTAGGCCTCTAGACATACACAACAATAAATAGGAAGCTGAAATAAATCAGTCGAATTCTAGTACATGATGACGGAACGTGAGAAGTATTATGTATTACCCTCTTTGGTTTCGGTCGTTTTACCAGCGGTTTACAACATCCTAAACAACCACTCATTGTTGTTATAATAAGTGTAATATTGCAGCCGCATATTCATTTTCCCGTTGTTTCTGCTTCTGCCATCTTATATGACACGCAGGTTTCTGTCATGTGATTTTATTCGTACTTGCTCGGCTACAAGTAAATATTTTAGCCCACGTGACATTATCGTCACTGGACTTAATAATGCATTGGTAATAATTTATACCGTTCTACTGGGTTAAGTATCACGCGAAATGTCGGTCTGCGTCGAGCTGTCATATCTGCTTGAACGTATGTCACACACAACACAACAGCCATTTCAACAACGCAGCGGTTCGCGGAAGTTGTCAACATGAGAGTAAGTGCTTAGCGTTGCTGCTTAGTTGGTGTTTACATGTACAGTTGATAGGTTATTAGGGTGTACTGGTGGTATATATATCTTATGAGTGCAGGCTTTGAAACATGTAGTTCATTAGAGTAACACTTAAAATGTACATCGTCACAGAAAAGTCGCTTCTCCGTTCCGCAGACCAGAGAGTTAATGCTGATTACAGAAATGACCTTACACAAATAGAGTTAGGCGTGTGGATTGGTTTAATCTGGTTTCGGATAAGGAACAGCATCATGCTGTATTGAACGATATAATGAATATATTGTTTCTATAAAATTCGAGGAATTCTCGACTAGCTCAATGACTATTAGTTACGCAAAGAGAATTCTACCCTCTGTAGTTATGAAAACGAGTTTTGCGTTGACTGAAATAACAACACTACAGGCAGAGTACCAATGGAGGTACACACTTTATTGATCCACAATAGATGTATTATAGGCACTAGAAAATACAGAAATGATTACAATCAGTCCAATACACAACATATATTTTTATGTGCTTGTAAACATATATGTTGCATATTGGACTGTGTTCATTTCTACATAACCGAACAAAAGGGGGCGGCACATCTTTAAATAACAGAAAAATGTTTTTCCTGCTCCTTAAATGTAAGGTATATTGTATCTAAGAAGGTCGGTCAGAAAACGAAATTACAATGCATATTTGGGGTTCTTTATTGTCATCTCTAACAAGAACATTTCGCATGTATCTCTGTTGTTATTCCACTTTTTTCCCCCACATTCCACCGGCTGCAATGAAGGCATTTCTTACGTAGTGGAAAGAGCTCTGTTATCCCTGCTGACAGAGGTCTGCCTCCCGTCTTATCAGCCATTTCACCAAAACTGTTCTTACTTCGCCATCACCTATAAACTTCATGGTCGTCAAGATTTTGACTCTGAGCTGGTAACAAATAAAAAAAATTACTTGATGTTACATCATGGCTGTGATTGCGAGTACTCCAGGATTTGTTTAGTTACGAAATTATACGGCTAATTAATTCTTTTAACGACCCTAATAAATATGTTTCTTCAAACATTCGAGTTTTGCAAATTAATTTACTTCGTAGATTTTTTTGATGTACAGAAAATGCAAGCACTGAGCTCTACTGACCGTTGCGGACTTCCGTTGTGTGTAAGACCACATAAAAAAAACTGCTTAAACTAGCAAAAGGCGCCAATTTTTTGTGTGGATAAGTGATTAGTATTAAATGGTAATTTTACACTTAAGGAGAAACCGATCTGATGTACTTATGAACATAGCTCATTCTATTTATTGTAATAAAACACAAATAAAGAAATATGGGCGTAAATTTCGTTTCATGTTCTTATCACTTTGATTTTCACTGTTTAATAATTCTTACATTGTTCCGTCCAAAGTATTGATCCTTTAAATTTGCCTAGTTGCACAGAGTCAAATTTTATCTGTCTTTATCGTCAGCCAAGTTGCTTATTTTAAGGGGAAAAAACAGACTAACGCGGCCGTCAATCTCTTCGTGTCTATTACCCTTTCAACTACAGAATAAATTAACCATATAATAAGAAATTTGGCAAAAAAACTTGTGGGTCACCCAATCCATTTTTTACAATTTCCTACATCCCATTCACAAAATAATAAGTTTGTCATCACCTTTGTAGCCATAGGAAAGGGCTTATTTCATGAAAGCTCACACTGCAGGAAAGTAAACTGAGTCACAGGGATTCCTTTTCTGTTCTGCATTTATTTACTAATTCACTTTGTGCTTTACGAACGAAGCTCCAAGCTCTCTTGCAACCACTCCTGCAAACTTACAACACCCGGCGGCTCAGAAGGCACTTACCGATTGACCTCAGATGAAGTAGACAGGGCCTCTTCATTGGAACAGCCCTTATCCTGCCACTAGAAGGACTTCCAAAATAGTCCTACGCCACCAGATTAGCCCATGGAATGTATTCATTATGATTGATAATTTAATAAAATTAATAAAAAAAAAACTTTGTGCTTTGCCCTGCAGTGAGAACTCGTGAAAGTAAAAAAAAAATGTAAAAAAGAACAAAATAAATTTATTCAATTTTTTTACCGAAAAGAAATGAAAAGAATTATGATGAACACGGAAAATGCACTAACAATTACACGTAAATTATTCTTCGTTTATTGGCACTTGGCTAGATCCGTTGCTCTGGGAGATTATTAAAGAAACATAATTTCACAATGTGAGGACTGCAGAAATCTCATCCTAAACCCTTCGAATAACGAAATTTATATACTGGAATTTTAAAAATATTCTACCTCTCAGTAAGGAACCAGTCTCCGTTGCAGACTCTAGTCGGTTAACAATGCATTGGGACAATCACAAACGTAGTATGAGGGAAAAATGTATTGTGCTTAAAGTTAAGTAGCTCATACACACAGCAACTAATGTGTTCTAAAGATTTCAGCAAAATATGTTACACGTGTAACACTCGCGGTTTTATTACATCGCCAGAGCCCCATCTGACTCTATTTTTGTAATGACGTAATTTCAGTCACAACAGCCATGAAATAATTTACCCTTTTTTTGCCTTACGTTAGAAAATAAAAAACTGTAAGTGTGCTGACATTTCATTTACATTAATGAGAGCTTCATAAATTCTTCCAATTATCATTTTTATTAAAAAGCAAAAATATGAAGCTTAAATAACAGAAATAAAGTGAAATGCCAACTTGATGCAACTAGGTAATTTTATACATGTGTCCCTAGCTCGACGTGCTTCGGGTACATAAGCCCATCATCAGGAGCGTTAGATGTTGAGTTGCAGCATATGGTTTTCTGCACCGAGTTTTTGGGTGGGTGTTGTTCTTGAGAGCCGCTGCGTAGGTCGTGTTTACGGTGCGGCACGCACGGCACTATCCGCACCGTAAACACGACCTACACAGCGGCTCTCAAGAACAACACCCACCCAAAAGCTCGGTGCAGAAAACCATATGCTGCAACTGAACATCTAACGCTCCTGATGATGAGCGTATATACCCGAAACATGTCGAGCTAGGAATACATGTATAAAATTACCTAGTTGCATCACGTTGGCATTTCACTTTATCTCATGAGGAAGATGCACAGTCAAATAACCCTTAAATAACAGACATAGTTCTAAAGGCGTATCTGGAGTTTTTGCGGAAACGCATAGCAAGGGTTCTGCGACAGATCGGTAATCCACGTGATCAGGTAATACTTGAGTATTAGAATGTTACTATTCCTGTTGGTAATATCACTTCACTTTTCCAGGTAACGTGGCTATTGCTGTTACTGGTGACATGTAGAAGACAAGTTCTGGGATCTTTGCACCCCTACGTCATAAAATATCTTGATGGGCATGCAGTAAACTGTGTTCCAAAAATAGGCGAAAAATATTTTGAGAATGGTCGTACGTTGGTTCTCTCCCTCCCAGCCAATAACACGTTGCAGAATGATGAAAACTTGCAAGTGGCCGTAAAATCCGTTGAGTCGGTCACGCAATTACAGCTCGATACTAGTGACATCTTGCTGGAACGCCTGCACTCGTCAATTCGCTGGCCGATTGTTGTGTTTAGCCCTGCGGAAGAAATCAGAAAATTGGATCCCCACGCCTGGGACACAAGGAACAGCGAGAAACATGGTAACTACATCTTGATAGCGAGGTACCACGGTGGAGACTTGAGCGAAGTGAGAGAACAAATCTACCAGCTAGAGTCTCTCCCAGCCTGGAACTCCAGAGCGAAGTTCGTTGTTGTGGCAGAAGAAAATAACGCTAGACGAAGTGATAAAACGTTGAAGGATATTTTGAAAGAATTTTGGAAGTGGAATGTTTTTAACGTGGTCATCCTATCGCCCACAGAAGGCACAAGCGCATCCACACCCGTAGGAGTTTATACCTGGTTTCCATATAGACTACCGTCTGGTCGATGTGGTGAATTGTTTCAACTTGTGCTTCTGGACACTTGTCTGGCCGCAGGTAATATGACAGACCGTTTTCTAGATGATTCGCCCATTTTTGAGCAAAAAATACCGTACAATCTACATGGGTGTTCCTTTAGAGTTTCGACACTTAAATTTCACCCTTTTATTATTTTTGACAATTCCACACTTGATGGTTCGGAAATAAGATTGATCTCAAGCATTGCTGATAAGATTAATGTCACCTTAAATTTCAGCGTTTCACTGGCACCTGAGCGAAAAGGTTTGCGGCTCTCGAATGGAACATGGACTGGGCTGAGAGGTGAAATAATATATGGGCTTTCCGACATGATATTCGGGCATATACTAACGAATCTAGACGACCATCTTGTGTTTGATGATACGATCATTTACTCTTCGGATAAATTTTCATGGTATACTGCACGGGCAGATCCCTATCCCCGATGGTTAAGTATGGCGCGTGTGTTCACCCCCGAAATGTGGTTTGTTTTACTGACTGTTATTCCAGTCGCTGCCTTTGTCATGAAATGTCTTTCGCAAAGAGAAGGCAATGAAATCTGGAGCTATGTCAAATGTGTCCTCAGTTTCTGGGCAGTGCTTCTTGGCGCAGGCGCTGATGTGCCCTATAGCCCTACAATACGCGTGTTCTTCCTCTCCTGGGTAATCTACTCTCTCGCCGTCAACACCGTGTTCCAAACATACGTCACCAGCTATCTCATGGATCCAGGACTGCAGCACCAAATCGACGATGCTGAAGAACTTTATAAATCCAATGCGGTATTTGCCTTCCCCGACACGATAGACAAGTTTCTTACAAAAGACCTTTTAGACAAGTTGAAACCAAGAATTCAGTCCGATCCTGTGGTCTCTCTGGATTATGTATCCAATAAAGACAATTTTGCGACCGTCGCTGGCAAGAAGCTTGTGTCGTTTTTTTCCGAAAATCTGGCACAACGGGGAACTAAGCATGAGATATTCCAGTTTCGAGAAGATATGTTTCAGCTGAGCACTGTGATGCTTCTACCGAAAGGAAGTCCATTTCTTGAGCTCATGAATGATATTCTGACGCACTTACTTGAAGCAGGATTGATAGACAAATGGTATAATGACATCATAATTGAAAATCAAATTAAAGCCGGCGTTAGAAAAATACCAGTTCTTATAGACGATTATGTTCCACTGTCTTTATCTCATCTGCAAGCTTCATTCATATTTCTTTTCCTCGGTCTCGGAATAAGTTCGGCCGTTCTCCTAGTCGAAAAGATTCTGCGGTGATAGTAGTATAGTGGTAAGCCTCGATTGACAGCTTCGTTGATTCACAACCTAACAATTAATACAGCTTCATAAAATAACCGAAAAACAGGACCTTAGAATATCCGGGTTTTTATGTCATGTTGACCGTGCATCCTTGTATAATCTTGTAAAAAACCGACTTGGTGCACATTTTTTTAGTATGTTCATTTCTTTTCTCTACATGTTTCGGGTGAATATGTGCCAATCATCAGGAGAAATAACTGTATTTATGCGACACTTGATACTTGTTATTCCACCCTGCATACCAGACAGTCATCCTATAACTCTACACTGGTCCTAGAAAAGAAGATGAACGTGGGGTGAAAGGGTTGAAAGTTTTAGCAGTGGTAGACACCATCACGTCAAAGAGATTTTGGGACACTGGGGTTCTGTAAGTCATAGAAGAGGAAGAGATATGCAAGGACACGTGCACGGGCCTTGAAGTTTCGAGGAAAAGAGTATATTGTAGTCGGTTGTGGTTAGACCTTTAGTGAGGAAGGAAGGAATCAAAGAAACCTCTGTATATGCCGTTATATGTATGTGTAAAAGCAGTGTACTGGTGATGCTTTATGAGTAACAAGTAACTTGTGCAAGGATTAGAAGAACACAACAGAAGTAGATTAAACTAATAAGTGACAATATTTTCATCAATGGCAAACCCCATTAATACCTATCCACATACCGTTATGCTTGTCCCTGGCTACCTTGAACCTACTACATATATTCCTTGCGGTAAGACACGCTCACCGCTGGACAGACTAGCCTGCCCATCTGCATACTTCATGTTACCTGTGTTACAAACGGGGTGTGGGGCCGAATAATCCAGCCAAGATAGAAATAAATTTTGGATCGGTTGCAATCCACGCAGAGTGACAAGTACCAAATGTTGCATAAATACAGTTGTTTCTCCTGACGATGGGCACATCGTCGCCCGATACTAAGAAAAATTGTGCACCAAGTCGGCTTTATTTACATGAATATCCGGTTTATTGAGTTCAGTACTTGCATACGAGAAAATATTTCAGTCTCTCATTTCCGAACTTCTTTCCGTACAACAGATCATGTCCAATACGGAAGAACAATGATTTTTTATTTAACTTCCTGAAGATATGTAAACCGCATTTTTATTCCCATTGTACATAGGCGTTGACGGATAGTAAGTATTTCTTAAAATCTTTGGAAAAGAGTGTATCATTTATGTCCTGAAAAACTGGGATTAATTTTAAAATAATCTGGATAGAAATCGAACTTACCAAAAAAAGTATTTATAGTTTCGAATTTAAATGTTTTAAAAATTCTGTCAAATATCGGGCATCTAATAATTGGTCACAGACAGACAGACATGAATTCCACTTGACGTCCATTTTTACTTCGAGAAGACCGACTAACAGTATCAATTCCTTCTCTCACTGTATTACTCGATTTTTCTGTAATCAAATTGTATTATAGCGTCACTCTGCATCCACCTGATAAAAGTGGCGTTGTTGTGTACTGAAATTGCTTCTTGTTTTTTTTATGTAATCATAAAATCTTACATAATAAGCGATATAACCAGGATCTGGAGTTAAAAAAATTTCACAGTATGTATATTAATAATTGTCCAACGAGATGCAAAACAAAGCAGCTACCTCCCTCCGACGTGGCCAAACTTGGCCACGTCGGAGGGAGGTGGCTGCATAAAAAATATGACCAGTAACCGAGGCTGCAGTTACAGTTTTGTGTACTCCTGATGATGGGTGTGGTTCACATCCGAAACATGTAGAGTGAACTTGCAGAATAATAAACGGACTGATTTGTGTTGCATCTCGTTGGACAATTATTAATATAGATCAGCGATGCTCGGAACCATAAACATAAAATTTCACTGCGTGTATTTTTATTCAGTCAGTTTCATAAAACAGCCATTTCTTTTGTTTTTAAAATAAACATAACTTAATATCTTTTAGCACAATGTGTACAAATTTACTTTACATACTTTTTTGGTTAATTTTACCTCATAAATTGGAGATGTAAATGGAAATATTTTGCTGGGTCTTGTCCTTTGTACGCATATAGTTGTCTTTTCTTCGCATGCGTTCAACACTCACATTTTACATGTCAAAGGCACAAAACCTGTCGTGTTTAGACTAATATGAAGACTGCATTCAAAGGGTGTAAAGCAATTTATTACCTGTGACAGGTAACAAGTAAGGGGTGCGTAAGCATGTTCTACATAAATTCTTGGAATTTCGCCCCTTAAGCACGTCGTTCTCCGTAAACCTTCTATGTATTTTCAGACAAACGCCCCTTCACAGCATTAAGCTCATTGCGGGATTGTATTTGTGAAGTTACCAGTTACAAAGCTGACCCCCATGTCTCAACCCCAATTTTTCTCCGAGGTGCCATATGTGATATCTTACTGCCTACGTTCTACTTCATAATATTTTTGTTGTATGTCTACAGTTAACGCTCCTGGGAGTTGGCTAATAGCTAGTGGAAACACTTGAGCATGGTTCTATCTCGGATTTCGTTGTAAGGCTTAGGGCACCATTGTTTTTGCAACAAATGTTACAGACAGCTACTGGAGGGCGTATTGTTTCACTGAGGGATTTAGTTTGCAATTGTAGTAGGGGATTTTTGTTCGTAGGCTCTCATGGACCTTACGGAGGTTGAGGTATATAGCCGGACGCTGTTTCGGGATTGGAATTTGTGTGTATACGCAGGTGTATAGACAGGTATTTATCTACATATAACAGTTACATAATACGCACGTCCTGTATGCTATACCCAAAGAGACCAGGATTTTCTCTCATGGTTCATTCTCGTTTCATAAACCTGTAACGGTATGTACTAGCAACTTGACAGGACGGTTGATACGTCTGAAACCCAGTTTTGTATTCCAATTCCAGCAGCGTTACACGACAACAAAAAGCTTTGTAACAAAACCACGCAGCAAAGTGGCTGTTAAGCCAGTTATGGGAAACGTACCCTTTGAAGCTAATGTCTTTCATTAATTATTACCGATCACATACATTACCTACTCCTACTGCCTGCTCTTTTCTCCGCTCGCAAAGGAATTAAGTCTACAAGTCCGGAAAATGCCGGACACTGCAGTAATATCTAGAGCACATACGTTGAATGCCTTCATAATCTACTGCAACGTCTGCTCCTTGCTCACATCAGTCCACCCTTACCAATTCAACCAATTCACTCCCATCCCATTGCAACAATTCAAGATCGAGACCTCCCCCCCCCCCCCCCCCAAATTTTTTTTTTTTTTTTTTTTTTTTTATTTTTAATTTTTTTTTATTCCTTTTTTATTTTTTTTACCCCCCTTTTTTTTTTTTTTAAAAAAATTTTTTTTATGAATTTTCTCCTTTTCTTTTTTTTTTTTTTTGTTTTTGGTCTCTTCCAGGAAAATTAAAAATTTTTTTTTTTTTTTAGGAGAAAACATTTTTTTCACCCTTTTTTTCTCACTTCCCTTTTTCTCTATAAAAAAAAAAAAAAAAATTAAAAATAAAAAAAAAAAAAAA
>Ga0123354_10020827_pt1 | contig 10319 bp, 9 predicted proteins | sample TergutLab28metaG_2_FD_97872 | JGI IMG/M metagenome (GOLD analysis project Ga0123354, IMG submission 97872) | Labiotermes labralis P4 segment gut microbial communities from Petit-Saut dam, French Guiana - Lab288 P4 | ecosystem: Host-associated > Arthropoda: Insects > Digestive system > Gut ...
AAAATGGCAAATTTTTGGGTCTTTCGCAAAGCCGGCCCCCGGCACCCCCCGGCCCCGGTTCCCCCCCCCCCCCACTCCAAATAAACTCGAACATCTGTCGCAGAAAATCCACACTTAGGACCGTTGCTTGAATAGGGCGCACACAAAGCAAATATATAAGGAAAGACAAATCCTATTGGAAGTTAGTAGTGTTGTATTTCGAAAATTATGCAGTGTCGCACAAACATTTTTAGTTGATTGCAGCGCCGTTGCATGGATACGTACAGTACACGAAGCTGGGTACGTAACGAGTGTGTGCAGATATTTCAGAATGTTCATATGAAAAATTTTACAGCAACAACTGAAATCGACTTCAAAGTAAGCTATTGTGTAGTTTTGTTTTACAGTGTTCATCAATTCAAAGCTTCCCATTACAGGCCTGGACAGGCCTTTAGGGCTGCAGGAGGTGAGGCTCCCCGAATTCCTAGGCAACGGCACATGAAGGTGGTGAAGACGCACCGGGCGTCTTTACCTCGCAAGAGATATTCCTGGTACTCCTCTCTGTTAGAGGATGAGTCGAACCCAGGGTCATAGTGCAACCGGAAGAATTTAGCTAATAAAAAGTCCCAATGTCCGCCTTGGGAACCGAACCCGCTACCTTCCTACTTGTAGCGCAGTGCCTCAACCAACTGCACCACAGCATCGCCTCGAGTGTCCATCAGAAGCGCGAGAATGTCTTTCTCATTATACAGTATACAAGAGTGCGTTGTATATGCCTGGTAGGCCACGAAGAGGAAGCGTATAAAGTCACACAGCACGTGAGAGCAAACGCGAACGTAAATGACAAGAACGAGAAAATGAGACTTCCAGAAGCCAAGAGCAAAGTAAGAACTCTCAGGCCCGCCGGGAACTTGGCAAAATGAACTCTTTCGGAGGGAGGAACGAATGAGGACGCCGACTGCCTCCGGGAAGCTCAAAGAAGATATGAACTATCCATTGCAGACGTTTCTACACGGATCCGCTGATAGTAATTAAGGTATTGATTAGTTGTGTTGTGGTGCATTTATACTTTCAGTTCTATTTATTTACGTCTTTAAACATCCGCGATAAAACGATAATTAAAATGCAAATTAAGAAGTGTTTGTGCTTGAAGTTAATCTAGCATAAAGACACGCACTGTCCTCAACATCTTACGTAACTGCCCAACAGCAAATCTCACGTCGACTGGCCTTCTCAGTGATAGGCCGGCGAATAATTGCCTGAGTCATGACACTCCTCTTATATATACTTACTTACTCCATGGTGCAGAGTCCTTCTTGAGAAGCTAACAGGTTTGCAGCTAGTCAAGAAATTTCCCGCATTTCAAGGAACCCGAAGGTTCATTACCGCACTCACAAGCCTCCGCCACCCGTCCCTATCCTGGGCCAGCCCAATCCAGTCCATATACCCACATCCCACCTCATGGAGATCCATCCTATTATTATCCACCCATCTACGCCTAGGTCTCCCCAGTGGTCTCTTTCCCCCGGTTTCCCCACGAAGACCATACGGATTGTTTTGTCTCCTGCATGGAGTGTTTCTTAACAGGGCTGTTTTAAAGGGAGGCGTTGTTAGCCCCTCGCCAAACCCCCTAGATGGAGGACCACCCCTTGTCGGCTGTCCACTACTGTTTATTCAATATATTCGCAGCTACCCTCCATATCGGAGGCCGTTCCTCTATCCGCAACCTGAGGACGCGCCATGCCCTGGTGACAGGGACCCAGTACATATATATATATATATATATGTGTGTGTGTGTGTGTGTGTGTGTGTTTGTTCCGTAATTGGAAAGCAGCAATTCTTCGTCACCATATTTTGTGTTTCCAGATTACGTGCAGAAGCTCATTAACGGAGGAAAATATTGAAGTCAGTCCGAGATACCGACAGTAGCGTTAAATCAGCACCTAATTAATTCGTTATTTATGGAGAACGTTTCGTAGTACATTTTTCTTTCTTTCTTTCTTTCTTATTCTTACCTCTTCTACCCTCTCATTGTTGGTGCAGAGGGTTATTGTTGCACGTGATCACACTCATTGACACTCACTCGGTAGAACTCCTCTGGACGAGTGATCGGCCCGTTCCTGGGACCTTTACCTAGCGCACACAACATTAACAAGAGACAGCCATGCCCCCGGCGGCATTCGAACCCGCATTCCCAACAAGCGAGTGGCCTTGGACCGCGCGGGCACGGGGATCAGCTTACATTGTTACCGTTTACTCCATTGTTTTTCAAGTATTGCAAACAGCAGTATAAACAAATCCGTGGATCACAAATGTGTTATTATTTAAGTTTTCCTACATATTTCGGCGTTTTAGGCCTTCTAAGCCATACTCACTGATACCATTCTAATAGTACAAGCAGATCCTCAGACTTTTACATGTCGTATTAGATTGGTATCCGTGAAAATGGCATTGGAAGAAGGTCGAAACACGTAGGAAAAAACTAATGTATTTGTGAGCCACGCATTCGTGTGTGTTTTTGTTTGGTCTGTTAACGGGTAACGCGAGACGAATTAACAAGCGTGTTTTATATGAACGGAACATCTGTTCCAGCTTTTGGCTTTCCTAACTACGGCGCGTTCTATTGTGACGTGTGGATATAAACTTACCTTGTTGGAGTCGTGAAATATTTGCCAGCTGATGTGAAGATATAAACAAGACTAAGAAGAAAGTAATTTATGTGTTTAGGGAATACAGAACATATAGGTTTCAGAAGCACAAAGTGGTCAGTTTGAGGAAGCCAGTTTAGTTGATTCCAATATATCTCCCACTCTGTGTCAATTTTCTCGGCCTCTCGTCTCCGAATCACCCAACTTTTGATAGAGGACATTTCATCATCGTGTTTCCAATAAGCACGAACTCATTTCCTAAGCTTTTCTCCTTTGGACTTTTCTTTGATGGCATCAACAGCTGGCCACCGTCGTTGACGCTTGTAACGAACCCGGATTCCATACACGTGTGCACTTCCCATTCCAAGAAATGAATGTTACTGCAATGTAAGCTACACAGTTGATTGGCCTTATCATTTCTTTTACTTAAGGCAACCTTCCTTCGCTACATCGCCGGGGTAGCTCAGTGTCCTTACTATGCTACGGACTGGACAATCCGGGAAGCGGCTTTTGGTTACCAGTAGGGGCAGAGCTCTTTTCCTCTCAGCTGCTTGCATACCGATTCCTTGAAACCCACCCAGCTTCCTTTCCAAATTTCTACCGGGAGTTCTTTCCCGGCGGTAAAGGTACTGGATTCTGACAAAATTTTTGAACTGCATCTAGTGCCGAAGAAACAAACTGCCGCTCTACCTGTACAAGAAAGGCGAAGTTCATCATTGACTGTAAATTTCTGATACTTGTTGACGTCATGTTCTTGATAAATCCCAAAGAAGATGGATTCGACTTTTGATAAATGGTGATGCACGCTCCTTTCACCGATATTTTCAAATAGCAAATAGACCCAAATTAGACCAGAACAAATGGAGTTTTTAAGCTTGATGACTCATATGTAGCATTGAAGTGATTCACCGGCAGTTTATGGATGATGTTGCGGCAGAATGGCTTGTAAACTTCGCTGTCGTTATTACATTTATTACTATGTTTTGACACAATTCGATAGTGGCGCTAGTGTTTCCTTACAAAATTTGCGTCAGACACGTTGCTGATACCAATTGTACGAAACGAAATGCTCGAATTGGGGGGGGGGGGTTCCCTAGTAATATGCATTTGGCGTTTAATATCGTCGAACTCCACACAGCGCTTCTCATGGCTAAGCTTATTGTCGCTTGGACAGAAGGACAACAGCAGCATCCTTATGCTAGCGGTTCGAGCGCTGTGTACGTAACGCGTAATGTCGCCAGACGGCTCGTTGCATTCCACGAAGCACGTTCTGCTTTGTTTGTGTCTCCTGCACATTAAGAGACAAGAGATGGCCTCGTCTGTGTAATTTGCTTTTACAATAATTTTCTTTGAAGATCCTGTAATCTTGTAGAAAGAAACTCTGTTTAGAAATGTAAGTGGTTGACGAGATGGGAGGGTACACAGTATGTCCGACACCACGGCGCCACCTGCAGGCAGAATCACGTCGTCTCATTATTCCGGTTCCTGTCTGTTTAAGTGAGTAAATTGCCTGGCCTTGTGTTTGGTGTATGTGAAACATACAGTGGAAAAGGGAAATGGAAATGAAGATTAAGAAACGTGGAAAGAAGGGAAGAAAAACGAAAACAAAAATGTTATCATGAGAATGAAGTGCAGGTCTGATTGTACAGAGAATACAGACAAGGTATATTGGTCCCTGTACATAGTACAGTAAAAAGTTAAAGTGATCCCGTTACAGGCCCGGTGTGGCCCAGAGGGTGGGTAGAGGTAAAGTTCTACTCTTCCATGACCGCGGCACTAGAAGGGGGTGAGTGGTCAGCAGCACGCCCCAGCCGCACTTTACCCCCGGGAAAGACACGGTACCCATTTTACAGGATGTTGGATGGGCCCCAGGGACGGTCTAGACGGGTGGGAAATCTCGTCCCCACCGGGATTCGATCCCGGACCGTCCAACCCATAGTCAGCCGCTATACCGACTGAGCTACCCGCGCCACACAAAATACAGTACCACGCCTTAAAGACGTATAAAGGAATGGATACATAACGTGTCATGCGTTATTTGTTTACGTCTGCACGTTTGATTGTTACAACTTTCGTTTATTTTATTATGTTTTTTGTGTATGAACAATATTTACACCGCTAAAGCATTTTATTATTTAGGCCAGGGATACACAAATGTTTCAGAAATCTAGGAATTACCTCAAAATTCTAGGCGCCAGAATGATGACTGCAAACAAGTTCAGTATTGCGGAAGCACAATTACTGGGGCCCGCTACAACGGAATTTGTACGCTCCTGATTTAGGCATAATCTACAGGTCCATTCGTCGCCGTTACAGATTTAAGCCAGCTAGAATGTTGATCGTGTTGAGTACTTGTTGACCAGCCTGTGACGCTTATCAAGTGAAGCAGCAGTGCAGCGAGCCGGCGCTTCAACAACCCTTAGATTTTCAGTGTGCTTATTGGTGCCGGTGTTGTTGTTGTTGTTGTTGTTTTGCTACGAGAAGTGTGGGTAATGCAGATTTATAGAGTGTGGGACATGTTAGATTGCCAGCGCACTTTATATTGTTGAGACAGTAACATTGTGAGGTGGGCTTGTGGTTTGCATAGGCACATGCACAAGTTTGCTGGGGCTATCTCACGTTATGTGACTGTTTCGATAACCCAAAGGCCGATGGGAGAATATTATAATGAATCTTAAGGAAATAAGGCATGTTGATGTAATTGGGATTGAGATTGACAAAATAGCTGTCTGATATATTTTAATTGCCTTATTCTGGTAAAAGAGAATTGCGTTTTTAATACATTATAACTGGTGCTACAGTTTTAGAAAGCACGCTGTGACGCATTTGACTGAGGCACTGTGCTGCAAGCAGGTAGGTCGCAGGTTCGATTTCCGATGGTGTCATTGGAATTTTTCATTCACTTAATCCCTCCGGCTGCACAATGGCCCTACTCAGACTCTTAGCAGAAATGAGTACTAGGGATATCTTCTGGGGTAAAGGCGGCCTGTGCGTAGGTCGGACAACTTTACCACCTTCATGTGTCGATTGTCTAGAAGCCCTGGAACCCTCAACATCCTGGAGCCCTAAGCAGGGGCGTGTTCAGGCCTGTCAATGGATTGATTTGTTTGCGTTTCCTCTTGTTTTTATCAAGCAATACACCCAACAAGGTACTCAGTTATCAGTCATAAATGCATTTACTATTTGACATATACGACATGTTTCGACCTTGGCAGCCATATTCATGGATACAAGTTAGTACTACAAGAAGGAAATAACCTTGTGACACAAGTTTTACTCGTATTTTCGCCGCCACTGTGAGATCTGCGTTGGGGTTCATTGAGTTTCGATGGCTGTGGGTATCAGTGACGGTCACAGAGTTAAGACGGCTGGAGTCTTGAGGCCGGTGACGTATCTCGATGTTGATAAGTACGGTGGGACACACAGTATGCATGAGAAAGCAGGAATGCATATGCATTGCGGTTCGCAGTTGCATTGTTTGAGGACAATAGGAGCCGTTGCAGTGGAAGGAAAGACTATTTACGTTTTGGTTGTTTGTTTAACGACGTTGTCAGTGTATACCGTCGAATTATAATACGTCATAAATAATGAATTGGAATGGACACGGAAGGAAGCGTTCTTGGCCTAATTTAAGACAGTATCCCGGAATTTACCTTATAGGTTTGAAGAAACGATGGTAAACTTGGATACTGTCGCATATGTGGTGATGTTCCAAGCAGACATCTCCAGATTACGTGTTAGAAGCAGTAGTGTACACTTCAATGGCTGAGTTGTATTAGTATGAGACCTGGTGGTCAGGTAGCTGTAAGGTAACTCAATAACGCGTGTCGGTTGGCCGTAAAATATTCTGGTTCACTACAGAGCCAAATGATGGTATTTTTTTTTTAACACTCTAATGATCTTTTGGATTCCTTACATGTAGAGAATTTGTTTAGTTACACGCAAGAATGAATATAATCTTGTCAAAGAAGTTGCTTAATTTATTATCTAACTGTAGTGTAGTTATTGAAAACTCTAGCAGTACAGTCACACTCTTTTGCATTTGTCTGAATTAATATTTTGGCTCTCTGCTTATTTGCGTGCGTATTCATGGTGGACCTGGACGCTCACAAACAATTCTATATCATTATGTTCGCATTTACGCAAAGATCCATCTTTCCTGTGCGATGTTCCTTCCGTAATAATGACGGTATAAGTTTTCTCATTAAGACTTTGCATTCTTGAAAATTTATCAAATTGCATTCTGCAAGAAGCTGTATTATTTTGCCACTTCTCCGTGCTGAATTTAGTAATAATCCAAAAGCAAGACTACGGCATGTAGTTCGTAGTTCGTAAGACAATCCGTCTATAACAACTTGGGTAATAAGTCCATTAGTATGTTAATAAAAGCGAATCGTGTTATTGCAGGCGCGCTGTACCGTATTTCTGTCGAACTAGAATCTCGACCGTCTATTGTGCTTGTGTCCTTGTGTGTTGTTTAACTGGCCGATGCCATTGTTAAAGGAAATTAGCAGATTAATATACGGAAAGTTACTGTGACGGCGAAATTCATTACAATATGACGAAACGAATAAATTCGATAATGGGAATTGATAAATCCGGTCATGATTTTCGTGAGAACTTCCCTTGGTAGGAACTCTGTTTCCGAACAAAAGTACTCACAAAGAGAAATTAATTAAACGAACTATATGTAAGTGCGTACGAGGGTTGATATCATTTTTTTGCATGCTCTTCATATGAATTCAGGAAATAAAAGCGTAGCGGAGAAATTGTGTCGGGCCGTTTGTTCTTAGACCTATACTTCGAGTGCGACGAAACTCAACGGATTTTAATTAAATTTCATAATCGTGAATAATAATAAGTGGGTATGGAATTGGACTAGAGTAGTATCGTATTTTTTGCTTATCCGAAAATATACCGCGGAGAAACTGAGAAAAATCACCAAAACCTCAATCAGAATATCCCCAACCCCAACTGTGTTTTGAACCAAGTACTATCCAAATAAAATTTGCGGCTTTACTTCTATATCAGTCTGCTCGGTTATTTAATTTTGTGAGGCGGGGTCTCTGGCCGAAATTTAATTTGGCGCGAGCGCTCAATCGTCAGAGGTTATGGTGTCTGGTTCTGTACACTGTCACGTGCGCAATCACGTGTAAATCTATGAGGACCACCACATAATTTGGCGAAATTTCAAAGCCCAATTGTTGCGGTTATCCAAGATATTATTGAATTCGGAGCGTAAAGTATGTTTAGAAAGCAAAGTCGGTTTACGCACAAAATCTTCTGTCGAAAAAGCAAACTTCGTAAATGAAATCCCTAGTCTTAGTAAACTGAAAGTGCAGTACTGCTGCTGCCAGATACTAAACTTGATATTGAGCTATACTGCTATTTTGAGGTATGCCATGATGTATTGTTATATTGTTACATTTGTTAACTGCAGTTGGGCTGGTACCCTGTGGCAGGATTGACACCCGGTGGCAGTAGTGCAGTACATATTTACACACAGTGTTTTGTTGTGAAATGTGAACGCTGAAGTATCGACTCAAGTGTATCTTCCACTGCTAGATGTCTTGTCATCGTCTTCTCGTGTTCGTAGTTACTACCATTTGGTGCGTGCCACGTTTGGCAGTAGTATACACACCATTAAGTTTAACATTCTTAGGTCCGTGCATCGCTAATATATTCGCAGAGTACAACCAACAAGATGCAACTTTCTCAATTTATTTCTGTAAGACGCTCTACATGTTTCAGACGATTTTTCCGTCCATCATCAGGAGCTCAAAACTGCACATACAGCGTCAGGTATTTGTCAGACCGTTACTGCAACCTGCAGTAACGGTCCTACTGCCGGTTTACGCGGACTGGAAAATGACAATGACTTTCGGTAGAGCCAATTATGAGCATTCGTCCTGTGGGGCACTAAGATCATACTATATATAACCTGCCATGAGGGCCCAGAGGGGGAATAGCAGTATAGCTCTACTCTTTCTTTAACCTCAGCGCTAGATGGGATGGATGGTCAACGCCACGCCCTGACCGCTATGCCCCCGGGAGTGACACGGTACCCATTGTATAGGAGGCTGGTTGGGCCCCAGGGCCAGTCTGGACTAGTACGGGAAATCTCGCTCCCACTGGGATTCGATTCCCGGACCGTCCAACCCTCTAGCGAGTCGCTATAATGACTGAGCTATCCAGGGTCTCTGTGGGGGTATGGCAGCTTTAATTCTTAACATTTGGCTTTAGGTGGGGGTTTGTGGTTGGTGCCACGTCTTGGTCGCTTTATCTTCCGCGAGGTTCTGAATCTTCGGTGTTGCAGTTTTCCTGCTGGTCAGTATACTGATTGACGTGCCAGGCACCTGTACAAAATATGTTTCACACAGAACGTAAATATTTGAAAAAAAAAAGTGTCATAAGGTAATAGCTTCATTTCCTGTCCAGCTTCCATATTACTCATATTACTCATATTCGAGTCCTCATTTGCCGTTTATTCTCACATCCCTATCAGCCCACATATCACTATATTACTTCTCGCATTTCCTCTGTGGACTTTTCCTCCCCAGCTGCAGTGGGTAAGTTTATGACTGGTGGTGCCGGGTGCGATTTCACTTCAGCAACACCCAGCCTTTTCTCATCGGTAGGACGAGTTAGTAAATTAGATAGGTCCTTCCTCCTAATTTCCTCCCTCCCCTTCCACCTAGTTCCCTTTGCTGCAAGCCAACTTAAACATTATCCGCTCGCTATATAATTGAATATCGTTGGGGATGGTAAACTTTGCCTTAATGACGATCCTAATTATCACATCTCACTTTTATGGGAGTAAGGTAGAAGGAGAAAGAACCTCTCCTCGTTGCCTCTGTACAAAGCCAGTCGAATGAATTATTTCTAAAAATTAGAGGGCGTATTCAGTGTTCAGCTGTGTCCGGGTTGGAAAATAAAAGCGATAAATACCGAGCAGTGTCACTTATTATTATTCTGAAGTATCTCCGGCTACAGAAGATCTAAATGCTGAACTGAATTGCAAATTACTTACCCCTACGCTCAGTATTCAGCAGCAGATTTTGTGTACAGGCTAACATTATTTCAAGAAATAGAACGAACTAACTCAATGGAGCAGAATCCTTCTTGAGAAGCTAAGAGTTCCTTGGCGAGTCAAGAAATTTCGCGCACTCTGTGGAACCCGAAGGTTTATCACCACGTTCACAAGAGCCCACCACCGTCCCTGTCCTTAGCCAGATTAATCCAGTCCTTTCCCCGTTCTCCTTTTTGGAGATGCATTTTAGTATTATCCTCAAATGTACACCCAAGTCTTGCAAGGTATCTCCTTTAGGTTTCCCCAACCAAAACATTGTACGTACTTCTCATCTCCTCCCTATACATGCTATGTGCCCCCACCCATGTCATTCTTCTTTATTTGATCTCCCGAATAATGTTTGGTGAGCAACGGATCATTGAGATCCTTAAACACTTTATTATCCAATTAATGCACAATATATAACTTATAGATACAATTAAAATTATAAAATATTTAAGTGCCTTCCTTTACTACACACTACACACAAGCACAACGGTTCAGAATATGCTGCCATAACACCGACCTTGTCCATGTCAACGGACACGATAGAATCATTCTTGTAATTTTTAGCCAAGCACTGTACAAGGCTCCCTGATGATGGATCCTCTGTGATCCGAAAC
>Ga0123354_10020828_pt1 | contig 10319 bp, 6 predicted proteins | sample TergutLab28metaG_2_FD_97872 | JGI IMG/M metagenome (GOLD analysis project Ga0123354, IMG submission 97872) | Labiotermes labralis P4 segment gut microbial communities from Petit-Saut dam, French Guiana - Lab288 P4 | ecosystem: Host-associated > Arthropoda: Insects > Digestive system > Gut ...
GTTACAGTTTTTAGTACTCCTGATGATGGGTGCTGTGACACCCGAAACATGTAGAGTGACTTTGCAGTAAATAAATATCTGCATACTGTTGCATCTGGTTGGATTTTTATTAACATTGAATTGCGATGCACTGAACCGTGAGTTTAAAAAAAAAATTATAACAATTACTAAATACTGCTGTGCTATTTTTGATTCACAAAATTTATCGCAACTGAATTATACTGTTACCTGTGTGCTATGTTAGCATGTTACTGTTGTTGTAAACAATGAGAAAGAGAAGCATTTCACTTGTAAACCAAAACTTCACCTCATTAGGCCAAGATGTGTCTACCACCTGTGAATATGCATGCAGCATGAATGAGGTCACGATAATCCTGCTTTTAAACAAACTCCTTTTTTTTTTGTGCTGAAATTGAAGGATTACCAGAAGAAAATTCTCAGACTTCATATGATGAATAATAAATTGTTGTCACATTACTTACCATGAGATTGTTTCTGTTGAGGCTTGTGAAAATTCTCAACATCAATGCCCAGTTCTCGACCATAATCATCCCCATACCAAACAAGCAGTTCAGCGTGGGCAGGTATGTTTTCGCACGTTCGATAGTACATTTCACCCTTGTATTGAAATGCCATTAAATTCTGTTCTTCCTCATGTCTTGCACAATTGACATAGCGCATCCAGTTGGCAGTGCCACAGCCTTCGGCATCAACACAATATAAAGTTCGAGAGTTCCGACGGATCTGTAAATCACAACAGAAAAGAATATATGAAGATGGTACGTTGCTGGAAGGTACATGAAGAAACCATATCAGTTCTTGACAGTAAAAACAAAGAGAACTTTTAAGAATTTCAACTAATATTATTTCATTTTCAAAAATAAATGCCTGCATCCTGCTCTTAGCTATTACTGATATGGAACCCAAACACTTATCGCTACTGAGTTGTGGGTGGATTCCACAAGGTCCACTTGCCTATATTACACAGGCTCCCAGTCCTTTCAATCTAGTTCTTGCCTGGCTGATTCAAGGGATGACAGCAACCCTCACACATGATGTCTTCCAACAGAACACAGGCTACATCTGCACATGTCTCTCAGAGATACAATGTACAGTGAAACTCTCATCGAAGCCAATACTTTCATGTTGTCTCTGTTAGTGAGGGGTTGACTTGAAACTTGTAAACGTGTCACTCACATATCTAATTCAGTCTGCACACATAGCCAATTATAGCACTGTCTTGATCATAATTGCAAAACATTCAAATTTGTTTTGAAATTGTTTGTTTCTAACACCTCAGTCATTTGTTTGTTCGTTATAATGATGTGGGGATGAACAGTTTCTTCTTCAGTATCGTGTGTGTGTGTGTGTGTGTGTGTGTGTGGTAAATGTAAATTAAAACATAACTTGATCTTCAGTCAGTCTCCCCCAAGTAATTCTGGCTTTAATTTTGGAGGAAGACAACCCATTTAACCAAAATTGTTATTTTGAGTATCTTTAACAAACTGACCATTTGCTGAAATGCAAGACGTGAATAAAATTTTTGCACTTTGTAACACTGTCACTGCATAACAGAAAAGGCTGTATAATATTAAACTGGCTTGACAAATATGAATATCACTAAAGTGGCACATTCAAAGGAACAGTAATCTTATACCACTTAAAAATTTGTGTTATATAAGAAAAAAATAATATTAGGGAAGGTCAGCAACATTAAAAGGTATCACAACAGATACGTAAATAATACTGTACCTGCTGATGGGGAGTTTACAAGAAATGTACTAAAAATTATTAGCTTAAGGTGGAGGAGCTAAGAGGTAAGTTGAAAGAAACGGTTTCACATTGCACAGATGATAAAAAGAGATATCAAGAACATAATATTTATCTGACAAGATGAGGGCAAGTGCTTTACAGAAATTCAGCAAAATCATTCCTGTAAGAAGGGTTACCAGCTTAGAACTAATATAGTAAAAGAAGAGAAGGGTGATTGGTTACAGACTCCTACAGTATTTTAGCTGGGTGGAGGAACCGTTTTTCTCAGCTGTTCAGTGTACATGGCGTTATTGATGTTAAGCAGACAGAAATGCATGCAGCAGAACCAGTAGTGTCTGAGCCAAGTGCCTTTGAGGTGGAGATGGCTATATGAAAGATAAAAATATGCAGATTGCCAGGGGTTGATCAAATACCAGCAGAATTGATTAAAGCAGGGGGTAAAACAATTCACTTTGAGATCCATAAACTTACTAGTTCTATTTGGAATAAGGAGAAATTGTCTGAGGAGTGGAGGGAGTCAAACTTTGTATCTATCTATAAGAAGGGTGATAAAACAGATTGTAGTAATTATAGAGGCATATCATTTTTGCCAACTACAAACAAAATTTTATCCAAAATCCTGCTGTCAAGGTTAACTCCGTATGCACAGAAAATTATTGGTGGTCATCAATGTGGATTTTGATGCAACAGGTCGACTACAGATTATATATTCTGCATCTGTCAAACACTTGAAAAAAAATGGCGTTACAATGAAGCAGTGTATCAGCTATTTTTAGACTCAATAAAGCATGTGATTCATTAATGAAGAAGGTCTTGTATAATATTCTCATTTAGTTTGTTATCCCCATAAAACTGGTAAAGCTATTACAAATGTGTCTGAATGAAACCTATAGCAGAGTCTGGGTAGGCAAACATTGGTCTGACATGTTACCAATTAAGAATGTTTTGAAACAAGGAGATGTGTTATTGCCATTGCTTTTCACCTTTGCTTCAAAGTACGCCATTAGGATGGTTCAGTTAAACCAGGATGGCGATGGCTTGAGATGAAATGGTACACATCAGCTTCAGGTTTATGCTGATGATGTTAATATATTGGATGGAAGCATACATGCTACAAAGAGAAACACAGAAGCTTTGGTAGTTGCCAGTAAGGGGACTGGACTGGGAGTAAATGCTGATCAAAATAAGTACATGGTCATGTCTTGAGATCAGAATGCAGGACAAATTCACAGTATAAAGATTGACAGTAGTTTGTTTGAAATGGTGGAACAGTTTAAATATTTAGGAACAGCCTTAACAAATGAAAATTCAATTCAGGAAGAAATTAAGAGCAGATTGAAGTCCTGTAGTTCTTGCTATCATTTGGTGCAGAATCTTTTGTCTTCCAGTTTGCTATCCAAAAACACAAAGATTAAGATTTACAGAACTATAACTTTGCCTGTTGTTTTGTATGGGTGTGAAACTTGGTCGTTCACATTGAGGGAGGCTAAGGGTGTTTGAGAATAGGGTGCTGAGGAGAAGATTTGGGCTTAAGAGGGATGAGGTAACAGGGGCGTGGAAAAGACAACATAATTAGGGGCTTAATGATCTGCACTGCTCATTCATTATTTTTCGGGTGATCAAGTCAAGAAGAATGAGATGGGCGGGGCATGTAGCACATATGAGCGAGAGGAGAGGTACATACAGGTTTTTGGTCGGGAAACCTGAGGGAAAGAGACCTCTTGGAAGACCCAGTTATAAATGGGATGATAACATTAAGATGGATCTTCAGGAAGTGGGATGTGGGGAAATGAACTGGATTGATCTGGCTCAGGATAGGGACAGGTGACAGTGACTAATAAATGCAGTAATGAACCTTTGGGTTCCACAAAATGCAAGGAATTTCTTGACTAGTTGAGAACTGGTCAGCTTCTCAATAAGGACTGTTCTCCATGGAATAAGTAGTTAAGTAGGTAAGCATATTTGCAACAGCAGCAATGAACTTTGTATTATTCAGGTGATTGAATTAAGAAGAATGAGATTGGCTGGGCATGTGGCATGTGTGCTGGAGAGGACAAGTGCATACAGGGTTTTGTTGAGGAAATCTGATGGAAAGAGACCACTTGGCAATCGGGTGGATGCATGGTCTGGATTTATCTGGCACAGTACAGGAACTAGTGGCAGACTGTTGTGAATGTGGTAATGAACCTTTGAGTTCGGTAAAAGGCAGGGAATTTCTTGACTAGCTGAGGAACTACCATCTTCTAAAGAAGGACTGTGTTGCATGGAGTTAGTTAGTTATTGTTCCTTCACTGTGGAAATTATAAAGGATATATGGATCCGTAGGAGTACTGGAGTAAAACGAAAAATACAGTTGTAATAATGGTATTACAAAATGAAAACTGGTGTGAAGTTTGAGGTCTTCTGAAATGTGTCACTGTGTTGTTGGGTGAGTAATATGCATGTCAGCATCAGCATTCAGAGGAAGGTCGATTGGTTGACCCTGAAGATAAAAGCACTACAATCCTTTAGAATGTTAGGACTCTTCACCCTGTGACACAGCATCACATTCCACAAGACCTGAATCTTCAGCACCACTATTGTGGAAAACTCAGATCTCACAGAACAGAAATTCTGCAAATTGTATTAGAACATTTTAAAGATGACACAGTAATCCAAGTTTTTATAACTAAATGTCAGTGACTGCCTTCCCACCTGCCAACAGTAGCCATTGCTGTTTGAGGATTCAACTTTTACACCTTCGTAAGGACCAAATCTCAACCCCTTGGCTAGCGGCACCCTTGTCCACACGCCGTAGCCAGCACCACTGATTCCAGACTTAGCTATGCACAGCTGAGAGGGCACTGTGCGGTCAGCTCGGGAGGGATCTGCGGGGTCTGGTGGGACCTGTAGGAATCAACATTTCTGCTCATACTAATACTAAATAATTCATTAGAACTGAAATGTGGTGCTCAATTAAGAGAAATGTGTGTTGGGTGTTTATAATTCATGTTTCTTTCATTTAAAATACCTTGGTGTATAGCAGTACTATATATATATATATATATAGATGAATCCTAACCCCCCCCCACCCAACAGAGCATGGTGTCCATGGTAGTGAAGATTCATACATCCATCCAATTCCTGAAATAATAAAATAAATATTCTTGGGGTCCAAAATCAACGAACATAAGCAGCAAACCAGAACAGCATGTTAAAAAATGTAATATGGAGCATTGCACTTTGATGGGATGTTGGTACTAAAATTGTTCTTTAATAATAAGATGTGAGGGAACAGACTGGACTAATCTGGCACACAATGAGGACCAGAGGTAGTAATGAACTGGTAGGGAAACTCTGGATCCCTTGAACGTAATTCCTTGACTAGCCAAAATGTATTGGCTGGTCAAGAATTACTTTGTGAGGTACTTGGTTTTTTGGTTGGTTGGTTGGCTCGTTCATTGGTTGGTGGGTTTGTTGGTTAGTGCCAGAATGTAATATCTATTAAAAGAATAGAGGAGAAGGGAAAAATTACAGATGAAAAGTGCCTTAGATTGCAATTAATCTACATTATCCATATATGACATCAAAAGATTCATTCTGTACCTCACAGACAACACAGTGTGCTTCCATTAGAAAGACCAACTAGTGAAAACAGTAAAAAATACAGTGTGGACAGAATGTGGTGTAGAGTACCTATAGTGAACACTGGGCTTCATAATTTCCTCTTGCAAAACAGCTCTTTGGGCCCTTGATCAGTTTAATTTTCTGTGTGCCTCACCTATATTACTCATAATTCATTTCATTTGTCAATCAAATTGACATCCCAAGTTTATTCTTCTTTATGTCTCCAACAAGACATCTATATTCCACAGGGTGGTTACATGGTAGTTGAAAACACTGACATATCTGTTCTATTCAAATCATAAAACCACTCCATTTTATAAACAACATAGGCACAAGAGTGGAGACTTGTTTACCTTAGTGTCTTCCACAACTATAAGTGGACCGTGAATAGGACAGTCTCCCTCCCACTCTTGGTTACAGTCATCACAAACTGCAATAGAACATGACCATCACCATCATTCCAATATATACACATATAATTGAATCACAGGTAAAATATGTTGAAATCGATTAACATTAATTAATCACAGAAGTGGACATGCTAATAGAGCAGATGCAAGAAACTGGGCAGTCACATTTAAATACCTGGCAGGTTTAAAGGGCTCTTTTCCTGTGACATTCCATATTAATAGTAAACTGCTTTGTTGTTGATTGGACAACTTCTGTTTGTTATGATCTTATTTGTTTTCTTGTTGCTGCTTTTCATGTCCTCTCCTTTGCCTTGAACCCTTTTAAAGTGGTGAAAGAATGGAACTCTTTGCAGGAATAAAAAGGTTTACCCCACAATTATATACCACTCATAATTTCATAATGTGCTTTTGCTGTTTTGCACAAGGCATGCTGTCTCTTATTTCCCATCACCTCTATTATTAAACACACAAATCTATTACTGCCATCCAGCTTGTACCTGTGATGCCAACTGACGTATTTCACAAATGTTTGGAGAGACATTGAATGACATGTGTCAATGTGAGACGTGGTCTGTGGACTGGGTCTGCCATGCGTTACGTTGGAAACGCTGCTGCTACTGTTGTTGATAATGACTTGGTGATGATGAAAGCAGCTGTGTGGATTGTAAGTGAACCCATTTGAGCTTGCCCAGCCTTGCCTTTCCATGCAGCTTAAACTCTTTGTTCTGAATTGCGTTCAAGTGGAAGGGGATGTGAGTGAGTGGTAAAGTTAAAGGTACAGCTGTCCATCTGGAGGTATAGCTTCACATCTCAATAGATTTGTCTTTAGTGACTCTGCTCTGAGGACCTCAATTCCTCTTTCTCACAGAATTTTGAACATGTCTAAAAATGCAGAAAGAAGAAGAAGAAGTATCAGTAGTAGTAGTAGTAGTTAGTAGCTGTAGTAGTAGTAGTTAGTAGTAGTAGTTGTATTAATAGTAGTACACACCATTTTTTTTCCCAACTACTGCACAAAAATTAGTTTATGAACTCCTGCATGTTTTTTGGTATAGCGACTCACTGCGTGCTAAACGGTCCAGGGATCAAATCCCAATGGGGGTGAAGTTTTCTGTACCCATCCAGTCCAGCCCTGGGGCCCACCAAGCCTCCTATACAATGGGTACCAGATCTTTCCCGGGGGCAATGCAGTCGCATGGCGTTGACCACTAACCCCCATCTAGCGCTGAGGTTAATAATAGAGTAGAGCTATACCTCTACTCCCCCTCAGGGCCTTCATGGCCTGTTCTAGGGTTAACTTTACCTTCACCTTTTACATGCTTTAGCCATGTACTGTAGCCATCATTACAGAGCTATAATGATGTAAATACACAAGTGGCATATCACATGTCAGTAAATGGTAAACTTAAATACATCAACATTGTACAACAGTCAGTTGCTGTGCAGTTTTACTGTTAGTTGTTCAGATCAAAATAGCAGTACAATTACTTGTGGAATAAACATTGCATATCAAAACCTTGGATGTCTGCTTCACCAGAAACAGCAGACATCTAAAGCTGCAAGCTGTTTGCAGACAGCCGTATTGTATGCAGACATTTTAGATTTTAATATTTCACTTTTATTTTAATCTGAATAATTTTTAATAATACAGTACAGCAACTGACTTGTATAATGATGATATATACATGTTTACCGTTTACTGACATGTGCTATGTCTTGTGTCAATATAATGTTATGGCTCTATAATGATAGTTACACAGGTAGGAGCTCAGAAAACAAACTTTGTGCAGTAGTTAGAAATAAAACTAGTGTGTAGAAGACAACTGCATGAAAAAAGTATCACATTACATAAGTAGTAGTAGTAGTGGTGGTGGTGGTGGTGGTGGTAGTAGTAGTAAAATATATTTACATATATAATCATCATCATCTGGCACACTTCCCTCTGTGTAATCTTTGCGAGCTACTGATCGCTTAGGGTATCGCCTCCTAGGGGATTCAGCCTCCTTTGCTGTGTCATTCTCTGAAAAACATCAGAGTTTAAAATATTTGTGTCAGTTTCATAAAACGGATATATTAAGCTATGTGAATGTCTGTTGAATTTAGTACGAGTATATAGTCATACACAGTATGGTTGGCAGTGGTCCATAATTATCAGTATTTGATTCCAAGTATATTAAACGTTTGTTCAGTCTGAGCTGCATGATTGTGCATTTAACAGTACATACATACTGCTGCACATTGTACAGTACGTAGTGCATACATAGTTCTGCTGTAGACAGTATGGCAGCAGCCTTTTATACAGGATGAAATTGGATTGGCTCACCTGCTTCCATCATGTTTTGAATTTCACTCTCAAATTTCTTGATAGCCTCATTCAAGGCAGAAAGTGCTGCAGTTTCTCTGAAATAAGCCATACAAAACAAAGTTTGTCACCAAATCAAATAAAATTAACTAAGACATGTTTTGTAATGATTTAAAAATTAATTATGCAACTGTATCAAGCGTGACCAAGAAATATGATTTGCACAATTAGATGTGACACAAAAATATAAGATAGGAATTAAATATGTTCTCAGTTTTATATACAGTTAGAGATAATAAAGGTAACAGGAAAGACCACGTTGATCAGATGGAGGAAGACAAGCGCAAAAATGTAACCCTCCATTACCACCCTGCAGCAAGAAAGGACCTGGGTAGACCATGTAAAAATTGGCAGCAAGGCTGTAAAATGTTGGATGGCCTAAGATATGATAGAAAGACAAAGAGTAAATTGATAATCAAAATGACTTGTAAATTAATCGACCATTTAGTATGAATTAATTTTATTTTGAAATTATGGCTTCATGAAGAATATCACCGTAAAAATTGGCCACTTAAAATACACACACACACATATTTTCATTTAAATTATTAATCAGAATCATTTTCAGCTGTGGGTCTAGATTGCAAGCCATTTTGAATGTAAATTTTGTGCTGCACAAGCTGTACTATTTTAAAACAGTGAAGCAAGTGTGTGTGTGTGTGTGTGTGGACAGAGTGCCAAGTGTGTTTGTGTGTTTGGACAGAGTGCCAAGTGTGTGTGTGTGTGTGGACAGAGTGCCAAGTACCTCGGAGGACTTGCACTGCACTTGTGGGAATGGTATGATGCAGCCAATTTGTGTCACTGAAACACACATTGGAATTTGTAACGCTCTCCTGATGCACATAGGTTTTATCCATACAAACTGCAATTTCTGCATCATCTCTCAGATGATGATCCATATCATCTTATCCAGAAATGTAGTTGGTTACTTGACCTCATTTCAGTTGACCATAACTTGGTTCTGCAGTTTTCCAATAAAGCCATTTTTCATGTGACTATAGAGCTGGTTGGAGAGAATGGCTGAGGCAAACCTGGTCAGAAAGGGAATGTATGCTGCAGACTCTGGGACTGCCATGTTTTCAGCAAATTATTTGAAGAAACTTCCACTGGAGAACGTTGCCTGAACATGTTGCGTACAGTTGATGCCATATCATAACCACCTAAGAGTCATTCCATGGTGATTCATGCATGATGGCGCCCAGTTGTGTTATACATTGCCTATCATGCACTTGCTGAATACCATCTTCTACATGGGTTGGATAGAGGAAACAGGATAAATGCAGTATGCAACCTGGTTTCTGGATTTCTTCTTGTGACACTGTTTCAAGGTATGGGTGCGCTCAAAGAACAGTCACTTACAGGATTTGTGTGAATGTTTCATGGACTTTGTGTGCTAGCAATAATGCCAGCTGCTGTGAGCAATCCTGCAGAATGTATGTTATCACTTCCACACATGTTTTGAACAGGATAAAAAATATGTTGAACGGGTTGTGTGCTGTTCTTTGATGCAAAATTTTAGATGGTTATTAATTCCTTCGTTGAGGGCTCATTTGTCAACATAAATTCAGATTAATAAGGATGAAAACAGAGATGCATGTCTTCAGGGTTGTTGCATAATTTTATCAAGTTGACTGCTTGACCATGAAGAGAAAGGGACTGCATTCCTTGAAATATCTTTAACCCTTATCCTGCCAACATGGAGAATATGGTGAGCCCCTATTAATGCCAGCAAATGGCAGATGGGATTTACCTCAGCCTTTAAAGGGTTAACTCTTCATGTTTACCAGCTCACATTGCATAATGACTTCAATCTTCAGCAGCACAGCTGTGAGAGCCTCAAATATTGCAAGATCAGACTCTTTTAATACCATAACTTTTTTTTCTGCCACCTGAATCTTACACATGCAAAATGTGAGTTTGCAAACTACAGATGACAATGCTTCCCTGGGCTGGAAACCGGAAATGTAGAGGTTATAAATAAAATTGACGAAATACACTAAGAATAAATCATGCACCAATATGGTTTCATTTAAAAAGTTATATAGAGATGCACGGTCAACAGAACATTAAAAAAAAAAAAAAAAAAAGAAGAAGTTTTTTTTCTTCACAAATCCAAAACTAAAATTTCCTCACAACCCTATTCTCCATTTAAAAAAAAAAAAAAACAAATA
>Ga0123354_10020830_pt1 | contig 10319 bp, 7 predicted proteins | sample TergutLab28metaG_2_FD_97872 | JGI IMG/M metagenome (GOLD analysis project Ga0123354, IMG submission 97872) | Labiotermes labralis P4 segment gut microbial communities from Petit-Saut dam, French Guiana - Lab288 P4 | ecosystem: Host-associated > Arthropoda: Insects > Digestive system > Gut ...
CTTATCCTGCTAACGTGGAAAATATGGTGAGCTCCTAATAATACCAGCAAATGGTAGATTGGATTTAATTCGGCGCTTAAAAGGTTAAACCCGCTATACGTGGGCTATTCTAAAGTTTTTCGTGGTTTTACTCCTTTCATCCAGGTAAATTCCACGTTAGTACCTGGATTAAGTGAAAGACAATTTTTTTTTTCAAATTGTTTCTATACTTCTGTCACCAGTCATCCTGCTCCTTGATACTGTACACTCTAAATTATTGTCAATGCCGTTGATTAAACCATGACCAGACAAATAATAAATAAAGCTTGTCAGTAGCTACAAGGTAAATTCCCCCCTGTACTTCATCCAGCGGGTGACCGCGGTGGCACAGTGGTTAAGGTGCTGTGCTACAAATCGGAAGGTCGCTGGTTCGATTCCAGATATTGTCATTGGGATTTTTCATAGATATAATCCTTCCGATCGCACTATGGCCCTGGGATCGACTCAGCCTCTAACAGAAATGAGTACCAGGAGCATTTCCTGGGGGTAAAGTTAGCCGGTGCGTAAGGCTGACAAACTTACCACCATCCTGTGCCTTTGTCATGAAATCTGGTAACCTTAACTTCCTGGAATCCTCTGGGCCACTCCCATGTAAAATGGGTACCGGGTCTTTCCCGCGGGTAAATTGCGGCCGGGGCGTGCTGCTGACCACTCATACCCTTCTATGCCGCTGTCATGGAAGCGTAGAGCTATACCTCTACCCACCCTCTGAGCCACATCGGGCCTCTAACGGGATCACTGTACCTTTATTTACTTCATCCTGCACGGTACACTGAATTCCCGCGCATTGCCAATTGCAGCATTCGATGGACAGGCCAGCTCCATTCCCAAACTAGCGAGAATTCCGTGACACCGACTGGTATAAGATCATTTTTCACCTTCTCATAAAATTCTCCTGACTGGGAACGAGGGACAGAGTCACTGTTTATACCACGAATCACACGGCACACATAAATACACGCAGTGTGGTCCCAGTGCGTTTGTAAGAACAAAGCAAATGACAAACACAACAACATTCTGTTTCACACATTTAACTACAGCGAACAGGCTAGTGGTCACACTTTCGTTTTGTCATGTTTAAGAAACTTACGTGACAAATAAATCAGTCTTTTATTTAAAACCACTTATTAAAACCTATTTTAATGTTATTTTTTACATCTACTTCTATATATTCTTTGTTGATTCTACCGCTTTTATTTGTCGAATAAAATGTGTGTGCGTTTCCCATCTCCCCTACGAACGCCACATGCTTCGCATCTTAACTTCCATAACAATAAATAATAGTGACTCGTAGAAACAAGTAAAGGAAACTAAAAGTACGTCTCATTTCCGAAAGCTTCCGGTGGATTATTAGCAGCTACGCCACTTAATCGAAGAATCCCCGGTTTGAATCCCAGGCCACAGAGAGGTAATCCTTGTTCTTTTTCTGTCTCTCCTGACATAATCTGTATGTGTTAGTTGATTTATAATTTTTACTCTGCTATGTTATGTGGCGAAGAATAACATGAATGGTGAATACCGGCTTGAAAAGATGAGTAACGAATGCGCTATGGCCCAAAAAATATTATTGCAGCATTTGTATTAGATGAGGGGATAATTCAGGTTTTTTCCTTATAGTACAGGCCTCTTCCTGTTCACAATCTTTTGCACAGTCCTAATTTGAAAATCCCGTATATTACACGCTGCTTATACAAGACACAGTTCTTACGATTTTATTACTCATTATCGTCCTCTGATTTAGTAAAAAAAAATAAGTATTCTTGAAGGCATCATTAAATAAACCAAGAAACGAACAAGTCCGACTGAAAATTATACAACAGTGTGCTGATTACGTATAACGAACAAGTTTTGAACACAAGTCTTCAATTATCTTCGTCTGAGTGAACTGTAAACATAAAATGCTACTTCATAAAAGGACCGTAAATCAAACGGGTCAGTGATTATGCAGTCTCTACGGAACTGTGACGGTGTCTGTGCTCAAGAGGGAGACCCCGCTGGGACTTTTCCATCTCACGGGGCGTTACTCACGTTTACTTCGTGTTCCTCGAATCGGTACCAATCGATAGATCGTTTGTTATTGTAAGCATTGTTGCTGCTCAAAAGCCTATTGCTCTCTGCTTTTATTGAACCGACAGATGGAGAAAGAGTATGTCAATAAAATATTCAACAACAGAAAACTTGAAGCAGAGAAGTCAAGCATAGCGAAATCTAAACACAAGAGTTATTATAATTTTAGAGCTGACAGAAAACATGGATGGTATTCTGTTACAGTAATTGGAGAGCTGGAACATGGGTTTTTAATGATGTCCTGATACAGACAGTTGAAACTTTGACGTTAGTAATAATATATACTTCTTTGTAAATCATATTTTGAATTCAGGGATGGAGAATCTTTCAGTGATATTCAATGTCGTGTGTAGGATAGATATGTGTAGGCGTGCGTTGAAATTGAGAAATAGAAAAGAAGGATAGCTTAGTAGAATTAATTCCATTGTGTCTTTAGAAAATATTAAAAAAATATTAAAAGCGGGTCTGACAAAACTTTTGCTTTATTCAAAATCTAAACATTTCTGTGTAGATATCGACTGTCGTCAGGCTAAAACAGATAAAATCTTTGAAGGAGAGTTCAGAAATGCAAGTACAAAACATCATTGTGTTTCATGTGGGACCCTAGAGTTTTACAGTAATTCTGCTTTACAATAAATTTGAAAATTACATTAAAAATCATATTGTAAAAATATTGTAAAACTGCGGGATCCCAAATAAAACATAATATTTACATATTTCATATTTACTCGCCTTGAAATATTCGTTATTTTTTTGGTCCGATGATAGTCAATATCTAGACCGAAACTTGTAGCTTTTTAATAAAGAAAAATAGTTGTTTTTAACTATTTAATATTGTTTAGAAACTAGGCCAATTTACTTGGAAGAATTGTAATGAAACGGGACAAATAGCGTGTTGGGAATTTTTTATGTAAAATATTTTCAGAATTGCATGGTTAGGCTGGACTCCATCTAGGGAAAAATGTTCTTGGTGTCGATCATTCTGTTGATTGTTTGCTGTTTTTATTAACGGATGGTATAAATTAAAATTATTTTCTATTGTTGGTAATAATTTTTAGGGTAAAACAAAATCATACGAAAAATACTTATACTGATATTTTTCTTAAAAAGGGAAAAGTGTCACAAATATGAAATTATTATTTATGCGTTATGTGTAACGAACGTGTCACGCCTATTTCAGGCAATCACTTTTCTAATCCGACAATAAACAGAAAGAAACAACTTCCGCAGATAGATAACCTGTAAGCGTTAACGTAAGAAATGTGCTACAGTTTTTATATGACATCTTCGTTGTGTATTGAACTAATTTTATTTTTATTTTATTTATTTAATTTCGTCTTTTAGTCCAGTGATGGATGCTTCATGCTGTTGGAAGTTTAAGGCTGGGGAAGTGTTAGGCATCTTAATTTTGACATAATTGGGAATTATATTTTTACGAAGGTAATTTTGGTTAAAATATATGTTGGCGTTGCAATTACATATTTTCCTTTTTAAGGTTTCCGTACTGGTGGATGAGTGCTTGCCTGACCTTTACATTATAATCTTCAAAGTATTACATTTTGTGACACTCGACATATAAAAATTTTTACATATATTTGATTAAAAAATGTATCATAATAATATACAGACCTCCATATAAAAATACAATATATCGCACATATTCCTTTAGAAGTCTACACTGTTACTAATCGCACCAATATTCATGGAGATACATTCACGCTATCCACAAACCATCCAGACTACACAAAACCTACAACTCCAACTATGATTTCCATGTTATGTTTTTTACATGTTCATATTAATCTTCATAATTTAGTGTGTTTTATTAACATTTAAATTTGAAAGAGGTCCTTCATTTTAAGGTGTTTTAAATTATATATTCAGTCTTTTAAGTCAAAGTCTAAAGAGAATCTTGGAAGAAGAAATTTGTAGCTATGTTCTAATTAAATGATCATATAATGAAGTTGTCTTAGATTATATTATACCGCTGTATTAATTATTAGTGTGTCATATTTCTCAACGTTCTGAGACCCGGTGAGATTTGCATCTTCTGTACTGTCTACTGTTCCACTGAGGATTTATTCATTTCGCCGTACATTGTATTCATATGCTTCTTACCATTCTCAATTTAAACACAGATTATAACACAGATTATAACACAGATTATTGGCCTGTCTTTAAGAATTTAAAGCAGAAAGCCTTACGTGCTTATAATTTGTCTACGTTCATATGTGAATCTAATATCAGCGGCCAAATATTTTTCGGATTTCCTTGAAATCCGGTGTAGGATTTAGCTAAAAAATGTCGTAGAGCAAAGGTGAGTTTCGCGTACGTTGGCTCAGCTGTTGTTACACTTTACCTAGGGAAGTCAATGAATTTTAACACTGCTTTTCCGTACTTCTTGAGATGCTCGGGTGAAATTCGGTATAGGAAAGAGGCTGCTGAATATTTGAAAGTTTTGTAAAAATCAGTATTGGATATGCTGTACTTTCCTAATGGGCGTAAATGAAGTTATATTTAAGCGTGAAAATAAAGAATATTTGGTAAATTCTGTACGTAATGGCACGCAGAAAACAAATTCTTCTTAAATAGAATTACTGGGGTGTCTTATTCGTTGACACAGTACGAGTTCTTCCTGCGCTAAGTAGGGATATTTTGTGTACAATTACATGATCCTCAGTCTTCAAAAGGTTAAATATTAATTTTCTACTTTGTCGGTGCAAATACACATCTTACGTAATACGCTTCTTACTGTAATCCGTGACTTATCGATAATTTGAGTTGAGTTTCTTTGGGGCTTAGGTGATAAATATATTTTACCCTTCTCATTAAAACATTTTCTGTTAAATACCAAAGGTTTCGAAAACCTGCGCTGCATTCTTCATCAGATGTAAGACAAAAATTGCGGATTTATTACGTCACAAAGCGTCAAAGTTCGCGGAAAGAAATTAGCTCCATCCAGTGGATAAAACAGTATAAGCTAAATTAGGGATAATGGATTATATAGGTGGAAACGTGCGACGTATTAAAGATTAGAGTAATACGTAGAGAGTTTTGGTGGGGAAACCCGAAAGAAGGAGATGACTAGGAAGACTATGAGTACAGTGGAAGATAATATTAAAGCAGGTATTGAAGAAAAGGGATGGAAAGTAGGTATGAAGTCAATAACACAACTATTGTTAATTATATGTTACATTCTAGGTCAAAAGACTACATGTTTCGGCCGGTAGTGGCCATCATAAGGTCTTTGTCTTTCGACATATTTAAGATTATTTATATAATTGTGTGGCGGCTTGTTTGATGAGGAGATCTCTACATCAGGGTCTTTGTTTGAGTATAGTATATCTATATTAAGTGTGTGGGTGAACTGCTTTATAATACATAAATGTATGCTTTGATAATATCAACAAACCGAAGAAACAAGGAACCAAAAAACAGGACCAAGAAAAATCAAGAAACAAATACTATGAAACAAAACAAAACCAGGGGGCAAAAATCATAAAACACAAAAAAAATCACAAAAGGAGGAGAGCCATGAAGTCCTGTCGTGGGGAGGCTGCTATGTACTGTCCTCGTGCGGGTCTGGTTTATTGCGTGTTTCTTCATTCATCATTGGGTCGCTCGGTATGGTAGGTCTGTGTGGTCACACACAGACCTACCATACAGAGCGTAATGAGCGCAAATGTTCGCTTATGAATAAAGACAGTAATTTTTATTTTAGTAATTTATCTCTTTCTTTATTCTTCATTTGTTTCGCATTTTTGGATGAAAGTGTCTTTTACGAATAAGTGAGCTCGCAAAAATATAAATAGACCATTAACATAGAAATCATCAGCACTTAATTTAATTCTATAGGGTGAATCCAAAATAGGTGACTATAAAATTATTAGTTTAAAGGGGTATATACAACATTATCCTCTTTAAGATTCAAAAGAAACAAAAACCCCTACAAAACAAAGAAAAGAACTACAAAATCGTAGAAATAAGTATCCTGCTGCTTAAGAATGACGGAATGGTTTATTCCGTGGGATATTTATACAGTGCAAAGAAGGTTATTTCTTTAAAAAGGGGAAGTTGTGTACTGTATATCTTAGGGAAGGGTGTATACTGGACATCGAACACGTCAAAGGAAGCATACATTTTACTTTAGTAAATTTCGCTGTATAATTTCAGTGCTGAGACAAATTTTAAAAAACATAGAGTTTAATTAAACATCACTAAAATGAAAATGTTAAACATTTTGAAAACCGATATGGACAAATTAGTAACACGATGGAGAAATTAAAAAGTAAAGATAAAAATAACCATTACTAATTTTGTTATAATTTTACACAACACGTCACTGCATGTCATTCTTTCGTTGGGAGGGCGAGTCTCTGACATAACTTGTTACACTGGTGGGTGTAACTCTATGCTGTTTCTCCCGCTGCCAATACAAGGACCCGTACGGTGCATTCATTGTTTTTCTACAACGCTTACAATGCGGTTCGCCCTATTCATATGTTTATCATCGCCTAACCAAGATATGCAGGGTTGCATAAAATATTACAATTCCCTGCCTCTCTAATTTACAACGAAGTGCAAGGTAGATTAAGATACATACATGCTGTCATTATATTTTCCAAATACCTAGGATTATCGCTTATTTTTTGAGTAAATTTTAATTATGTTCACATAAAAATGCAGAAACTGAAATTTATAGTTTTTTAACCCAGCTCAACTGCAGAAATTTTCCAAGTACATATTAAAGAGTTCACATTAGGATCTAAACTTTCACTTGACAGTTTTCGTTATTAAAGATATTAAGTGAAATAAATGAACCTAAGATGGACGAGTTTCCGGGAATTGGAGGCAGATGCACAATGAGGGTCTTCATTGTGTGCAATATACAACAAATGTTATCTGTGTGACAAAATTAACGATAACGAAATAGATAGGCCTTGCGGCACGTGTGGTAGAGGAGGACAGGTGCCTGTATGATTTGGTGGTAAAACCTGAGGGAAACGTATTATTTATTAGACCTAGGTGTAGATCGAAAGATAATTCTAGAGACAATCCTAAAGAATTCTTTGGGAATGTGTGGACTAGTTGATCTGGTTCAGGGTAAGGACAAGTGGAGTGCTGTTGTGAAGATGACAATGTACATTAGGTTTCAATAAACTGCTAGGAATACTTTGACGGGCTGAATAACTATTAACTTCTGAAGAAAATTCCGATCCATGGCGTTAGTTAGTTACTTAACGAAATAAATGTAAGAAAACCGGCTTCTTATTCGGGACAAATCGGGTTGAATTTCCGTCTCAAACAATAAATATTCTGACTGAACTTTTCTTTTCTTCTTTAAATTTTTGGGCTATGACTAAAATATGTGGAAAGGTTAAGAAGAGGTAGACATAATGACAGAAGGATGGATCAATTCTGAGTGGAATTTCTTACCCAGAATATTATAGTAAAGTCACTATTGTTAAATTGTGGTTGGATGTTGCTTATATAGATCGTTCTGAAGGTTCCGACCTGTCAAACATGCAAATATCACAGTTAATTTATCCAATAGGACAGAGTACTCGATAAACTGATAGTCGTTTAATTATGGAATATGTTTCTTCCTTCTCCTTTTACATCAATCGAAGGTTCAGAAGTTCCCTTCACTGGACTGTACTATAATAATTTAGGCTTCTGAATATTAAACTGCAAAATAACGTTTATTACGTCATTTTCGACCAGAGCTGCTACGTTGCTTATTTGTATTGGAATTAAAAACGTCAACATAGCCAAGTTTTACAACAGAAAGTTTTAAAAAACGGGGATAAATTTGGATTTTTAAATTCACTTCTTATTTTACATTTGGGACATGGTATAAATTTCTTTTCTTGCAAATTAATTCAATTGCCAGTGTTTGATACTATGATGATACCAAATTAAGCGTCATGCAATAGCCTCACCTGTACTTATATATTTTTCTTTGAAACTCTAACGTTTGTTATTTATCGACCACTTGATACTGCTAAGTGTATTGGACGCCATCCTAGACGGACGTGGAATGCCATCTCACGGAAAACGAATGAAACTCGTCGGATTGCAGCACAATACATCAATTCTTGGAGAGGTGGAAGCAATACCCACTGTTGTATTCACTTTTTGAAAATTCTGACCTGGATATATGTTACAAAATAAACACTGTGCTATTGAAAATTCGTTGAACAGAATTATGAATAGCAATTTGAGTGATACGAGTAAAGAGGTAGAAAAAACTTTCGTAAAAACCCTTTATGAGAAGTTAATAGGAGTGACTAACTTTCGAGTGGTTACGTCCTCATTAATCAATGAGAAGTTTAAAATTTCCAAAATTAACATGCTTTTTTTTAAAGCAACCACAAAATCTTCTGTCAACAAATTTGGCATTTTGAGTTTCAGAGTTTCCTACATAGCCTGTACTCTCTTCGGTTGTGATTTCTGTCAAACCTATTGTAATTAATTATTTTCCTGCAAAGGGCTTGTAATTAGACTAATGTATGTAATACGTAACAAATCAACATTACTAATAACGGGCTACGACCTCGTATCGAGTAATATGCGTATTTCGTCTAAAGTGCAGTTCAACATTTCTTCTCCGTACACAACATATGTGAAACACTAAATAAAGCCAGTCATTTCTCAAAATGGTTTTATTTTCTCCCTCTGTGAGGACCTTCGTTTCTCTGCTGCAGGTTTAAACCACAAAATCCTATTTAAAGTCTGCTTTTTTCAGGTACTTGTATTTGAAATGTTTCGGATCGCAATTGGCTGCTGCATGAGACATGTGCAACCACAGAGGGTGCTCATTTGTCTAGGAACGATCGAGCTGCTCCTTCCTTTCAAATAAAGACTCCGTTATCTAGTTCGATATCTGTTGCGCGACAGAGTTAGTGCTTGGGCCAAAGTTTTAATTGTCACATTAACTAATCAGAGCCGTCTGTAAACGAACATTCCTCTGTCCTGCACTGTTGCATACAAGTTATCAGAAAGTTGCAAAAATTAATTGTAAAAACGTGAAGTGAAGTGAACATATTTCTCTGAAACATATGTATATGTAAAGGTAAAGTTTTCCTGTTACAGGCCCGGTGTGGCCCAGAAGGTGGGTAGAGGTATAACTCTACTCTTCCATGACCGCGGCACTAGAAGGGTGTGAGTGGTCAGCATCAATCCCCGGCCGCACTTTACCCCCGGAAAAAACCCGGTATCAATTTTACAGGAGGCTGGGTGTTCCCAGGGCCGGTCTGGACGGGCGGAAAATCTCGTCCCCACCGGGATTCGATCCCGGACCTTCCAGCCCGTAACTACGCGGCCCACATATGTATATATAAAGCAAGTTAAAGTGCGTCATGTCCCAGAAGGCAGTATGCGTCATTGTCACGTCCGTATGAAACTTAGTCTTTCGTGCAGAAAATTGGTTCATTATATTGTCATTAACATCACTTTCACGGCGCTGTACAGTTTTCTTCATTACAAGGCTCTAAATTTCTAAACAACAAATATTTTCGGGAAATGCAGTATTTCTGCAAGAATTTATGTTGCTTTTGTTTTGGCTACTGCATTGATATTCGCTGGATTTTATCATATTGTTATACCGTTGGTTGGTGTTAAAGGTTCTAAAATTATGCATCTGAAAGGTAGACTGACATAGGAGGGGAAAAGTAATATTTTGATGAAGAAAACTGCTTAGTGCGGAGCTCCTTAATTTGTAATTCGCACCAAACGTTAATAGATTAATTAAATCAAGGAGAACTGGAAGGAAGGGTCATGTGGCACGTATTGGTATGAGGAAAAATGCATAACTTGTTTTGGTTGGGTAACCTGAAGAAGAGAGACTACATTGAAGATCTATTCATAAGTAGGCAAATAATATTACAGTGGGTCTTGTGGACATAAAATGAGAGGACGTGGACTTGATTCCTATTTCTCAGGATACAGAAAATTGGCGGGCTCTTGTGAACAAGGTAATGAAGAGTACATTTCGTGACCAGCTAAGGAAATATTGGATTTACGAGGCAGACACTACTCCTTGGAGTTACTTACTTAGTTACTTATTAATTAGTCGGTTAGTTAGTGTAGGGTAAAAAGGTAAAGCAGTCCCTTTACATGCCTGGAGTGGCCCAGAGGGTTCCAGGAAGTTAAGGCTCCCAGATTTCATGACAACGGCACAGGATGGTGGTAAGGTTGTCAGCCTTAAGCAA
>Ga0123354_10020834_pt1 | contig 10317 bp, 4 predicted proteins | sample TergutLab28metaG_2_FD_97872 | JGI IMG/M metagenome (GOLD analysis project Ga0123354, IMG submission 97872) | Labiotermes labralis P4 segment gut microbial communities from Petit-Saut dam, French Guiana - Lab288 P4 | ecosystem: Host-associated > Arthropoda: Insects > Digestive system > Gut ...
AAAAAACCTTTTAACAAGCTACACATAGAAATTAAAAAAAAAAGCACAGGAAATCCAAATAAATTTAAGAAAGCTTTAGAGAAAGTCTGGAATACACATTCATTTTATACATGGGAGGAATTCTACAATACTTCATTACATGTATACAGTAAGGAAAATCTGACTACAGTTATTCCCATGGTCTGCTGTTATTTAGAAACTCAGAATTATTTTAAGTTGTTTTCATGTTTACTTAAATTGTATTTAAATATTGATTGTAAAAAATGTTCATTGATGTGGTAACGTTTTTATATAAGAAATTGTACTTATATTATATGAAGCTTATTTTATTTGTAATTATTAATGTTTTACCCACTAGCATGATATGGTACAACATATTTATTTTTATTTGACGTATTCCACATCCAATGATTGTATTCAGCCTGTACAGATCTACTTTAATATAATAAATAAATACAAATACAGGTACAAAATACTAGAAAGGGGTATGCTAAGTACCCCGGCAGGGTTGCATTAAAACCTGAGGGAGATGTGGTGATGGTTGATCTATAGGACTTCTTTCTGTGGCATGACTGTATCTTCCATTCCCTGTAATATGTCACTGACTGGTTGTAAAACTAGTTTAATAACATCATTTAACCTTATTTAAATTAAACTAACCAATTTAACTTACACCAATAAATATACCTGTCAATCACAAATTATAGTTTGATATAAAACCAACAGTTCTATTTTTCAGCTTTTGGCAAGTCATCATCAGAATGCATAAATGTATAGAAAGGTGTAAGTTTAAATCAGTATATGCAGAACTGTACAGGGTTGAGATATCAGGCTTGTTACAACTGTAACTGAAAAAAAAATGGCAGCAAAAACCTGATATCATAAAAACTTCAGGGAAACATTTGTAAGAATATAATGGCTTGATACAATAGCTGCACATCATATATTGATATGGGACTACTCTGTATATGAATACTTGAATGTACATGGAGAGTGATAAACTAAGCTAAATCAGTTTTAAACTAATTGTATTTTACCAAAAGTATTGTAGGTAATATTTCTTGACTTACTCTGAATCCAAGGTATTAACCTATTTTTGATCCACAGAATGTAAATTAATTCAAATTCAAACTCCAAACATTAAATCATTAAACACATACATATTGGTCATGTATGGTAACACTCATGGCTGTAAAATTCAGGGGTATGTTATGATGTGCATGATCTAGGAATACATGAGCCACATGCAACCACTGCCTATGAGTTTAATAATCTGATATTATTAGGCCAGTAATAACATATGATGTGCGGCTGAGGTATCAAGGCATCATATCCATATGAATGTTCCTGGAAGGTTTTTATGATATTAGATTTTTGCTGATGTTTATAAATAACAATTTTAATAAGTTTGAGATCTTAAAACTTGAATAATTTTAAACATGCTGTTGTAAATTTACATGGGACATCCACTATTTATAATTTATATAAATTATCTACCACATGGAATTCATCATGAGTTACAATCTGTAACCTATGTTGATGACACTAGTATACTGGTAACTGTTAGAAACACAGAAGAGTTAAAAACCAAAATTAATTCTACATTGGATTATATGCTAGATTAGTTCTCAGTGAATGGGTTAGTTTTAAATATAGAAAAGACAAATCAAGCTAAATTTAGTCCAAGTTATTGTCAAAATGAACCGTTCCAAATTACATAGTAAAATAAGGTAATACCTGGGACTAACACTATTAAACTCTCAGGACTAGAACTTGACATAAATATAAATTGGAACAATTATGTTTACAAAATTTTGCCTGAAATAAGTAGGGTTTACTACTTTGTTAGAATGATATATCCGTATAGGAATACAACCACTCTCAATATAATTTATTTTGCCTATTTTCATGCTGTAATGAGGTATGGTATCATATTTTGTGGGAGTTCGGTAGAAGGTAAAAAAGTCTTCCAACAGCAAAAAACGACAATTAAAATTATGACCGGATAAAGTTCTAGGACAACATGCACACTGTTGTAATTCTACACAATGGCCCACACAAATACCCAAAACACGTTGCAGAAGTTAAGTGAATGCATAGTGCTTGAAGTGTTGTGTTCATTCTGGTAATAACAACAGTTATGTTTGGATTGTTGTCTTTAGAGAAATGTTGACAAATCATGTGATGAGCATAGTTGTGTTGTGTTAACTTGCTGCATCCTTAGATATAAAGGAATCATTATCAGCACCAATCTGTGTTGTTCCAGAATTCTAAAACTTTCAATACATCATATTCCAGTGGAAGAACTATTTCAATAGGAAAGAATTTTAATCTCGTTAATTTGTGTATAATACCGCACTTAGAAGTGTTTTAAAAATATCACTACATAATGAGTATCATATTATTTTGAGTAATAATGCTAGTTATGCTCTACATCGTTAAATATGGCGATGCATTAATGCTAAGCTCATCAATGTGTTATTTTCATGATGACAAATTTGCAGACTGGAAGGATAATATTTCTTCCTGTCACTGTTACTGTAGCATTATCTGCACAATCAGAAGGGTATAATATGAATTTAGACAATTGAATATTTATAAGAACACTTCATTCTGCAGGACGTAACAGTAACCATTAAAATCATCCAGCCAAATGGCACTAAAGTGACTGGAGGCACAAATATAAGTCTCCTTAGAAGTGTGTTGTTAATGGAAATATAGCAGGTTCAATAACAGAAAAATTTATAAATGGTGTTTCTCACAACAATACAATTTAGATATTTTGTAATTAAAAAATTTTAATACTCAAACCTACTCTATATATCAATGAAAGTAAGCATGCCATAAATTTTTCAGTTGTATATGTGTGTGTATATATATATATATATATATAGATCATTATATAAATATTAAATCATGAGACATAAATGTGGAGGATTCAGAGTAATTTTTGTTTTTTTTGTCATCAGAAAAAAAAAATAGCTAATATTATCCAAATTTACAAGAATATATGAAATTACAATTAATGATCGAAAGCAAATAAAATTTGCCTTTGTGAGGCAATATCCCTTAGTTAACCCATGTCCAAGAGGACAGCCTTCTCAAGAATTTGGCATTTGTTCATTTAGCCATCTACAGAACCTGAAAGTTCATTGCCTTTCTTACAAGAGTCTGCCATTGAACTGTATCATCAAACATTTGAATCCAGTCCATACCCTCATACTGCATTTCTTTAGGGATCATTTTCCTCCCACATGTGCCTGCAACAAGTATGATATTAAGCCTGGTGAACTCACTGTAGAACATTCTCTATATAAAAGTCAATTCATGTAGGGTATGTCATATATTTAATATTGTATAAACAAGTAGCTTACTTACAGCAGCAAACAGCCAGTGATGTAGAGATAACACAGAAGAGCTGTACTTCTTATGGTTCCTTTCATATTGTTGAACTGTACAACATACATCCAGAAAGCAACTGACTGATGTAATATATGCAACAGTATCATGCAAAACTGGTTTAGTCACATGCCTGCTTGGATTTTAGTTGATGTTCAGTCTGAATCTTATTGACTGGTCCAGCTACAGTGGTTTACATAAATTTTACTGATTCACAACAGTATCTACTGGGAGATACCAATTAGTGTCTTGAAATAAGCAACAATTCATTTTCTCTGTCTCCTCCAAGTCAACATTCATCGTTACCCTCCAGATTCAGTAGAAACTTATTAAATTCTGCATGTAATATACTCTTATACATTGAAGTAAGATTTTTGCTGATTATCCTGTGTGAGTAACAACAGCTCTTTCAAAAGTTTGCTTGATTAAGGATAATAAAGTCACATATTAATACTAATCAAAAAACCCTCCCCAAATAATAACATAAAATATCATCCTGAAAAAGTGTCAATGTTCTTGGTTCAAAACTAGACCCTATTATTTTATAAACTAGAATTGTAATATCATAAATTATTTCCAGAGAAGTACAGAAGAGGTGGCACTTTTCTTGAGCTTGGATATATCACTGCTAATTAACCTGCTAGATGATGCAAGGCAATTCGTAATCCATTGATATTAGGATACACCAAAGCCAAAGCAGCACACTTCTGACACCATGTTTGTTAACACTTGGAATGCATTCATATACTTGAAGACTATACACATCTATAAGAGTGTCATATTTGGATCTAAAAATTCAGGTCTTACACTGCAGAATGATGTACACTGATTAAACTGCATGGATTTTAAAAGAGTACAAAATGATACAGGGGCCAGGGTAACATAGTCAGTATAGTGACAAAGCTACTGAGCTGGACGATCTGGGTTTCGATTCCCATCAGGGATAAAAGTGACTTTTCTCATCTCCAAAACGTCCAGACTGGCTTTGGGGCCTACCCAGCCTCCTATTCTGTGGGCCCCGAGGTTCATTCCATCGGGGTTTAAAAGGTCAGTAGACCATAACCATTGTTTCACCTTTATTATTAATTGTGGTATAGAATTAGTAATGGAAACAAAATGTAGGGTGCATATGAAGTCCTCTTCTGACAATGTACAGGAGTGTCTGTTATCTGATATATCACTCATATTTCAGTTCTTTAATATGTAAATATGACGTGAAATTCATGTATATATTATATGGAATAGGTAGTATTAACCACAACAACAATTAAAATTATGTTTCATAATGAATGGTAACACCAAAAATTTCTTTCCTGATTTGTCATGGTCACATTGCTACTTAAGAAATTACCAGATTCAGCTATCTGCATTGTATTTAACTTAGTGCATGTGAATGAGTGACTGTGTATGTTTGGAAAATTGTTTATACTGAAGTCACCTGCTGGATATTACAAATTAGAAGTCACATGGAGGAGATTATTGTTTTCAAAACACAGAAGCACAGCAGCAAATAGCGATAGCTTCCTATAATTATTGTATAATCCGTATATACATGGCACTTCAGAAGCATTGTGTATATGGTAATATTATTGTCATACTCTCATAACTTACAAAAAATGTGTTGGTGTTATATATGGTGTAGTTTAATCATTTAATGTTATACTTAACATAAATCATTTTGTGGTAATCAAAATCTCAATCATTCACACCTTGAATGTATATATGAACACTGTGTGGTGAAAATTAATAATGTTTAACTGTTTAACGAAGGTAGAAGTTAATTCATATAGAGATAATACAAGAAGTGTCTAATAGGATAAATATGAACAATTACAATAACAACCTGTAAGGGAACTATTAACTGGTTAAGCTGAAGTTTACTGAGCATTTAACAATACGGTAAGACAGTTATGAAAAATAAATGGAGAGCACTGGATAGAAAGCAGTTTTCCAAATTTCAGAGGACTTGTGATCTATTATAATTAGGCATAATTAGACAAACTTGTACTTTTTACTGCCCTCTAAACAAGTTGGCTGAAGTAGTACTACACGTGACTTGTTCTTGGGAGAGGCCTGTATCAAATTTTGGCTGGGATGCAGATTATTCTGATTTTTTCATGGTTTTATTCAATTCCCGCAGCATGATGCCAGAATAGTATCTGAATTAGGCCACACTTCCTTCCATATATTTTCTGATTCATTACTTACTAAACACCATACCATTCAATAATATACAGCTCGAGATATTTAACTGTCAAAAATAAACCACAAGAAATAAAATTTGTACTTCCCAAACACGTCTTTAGTGTCCATAAACGTGAATACATTTCCTTAACAGGTAGCTGGGAAATCATTTCTGTGGTATAGGCAAAACTGAAGAAACCAAATATTTCTTGGGACAAAACATCATCAGCACCATTGCCAGAATACCAGATCTTGCAAGACCTGCAGTATAAACTGAATCTTCAGCAGCTGCCACCTATTGCTGTGGTATTATGTACAGTTTACACTTCTCCAAGGATGCTTGTTGTATTTTCTCTATATGTATGAATTAAATTTGATTCACCGCTAAAGTTGCTTGGGAGTAAATTAAAAGGAAATAATTGGTCACTAGTCTTGTAGTCTAGGAAGTAATGAAAATGGGATGATAATAAAAATTAATGCAAGGTCATAACAGATTCATCAATTGTAGTTCTACAAATATATCATTTTTAAATGATAAATATAATTTGTGTGGTTTTTGTAATTTGAATTCAAGTGGGGTGTTTTAAGTCTGAGTCCTGGCTTCTCATCATGAGAACCTTGGTTCTATCCCAGGCTAATCCATGAGGCATTTGCATCTATCAAAGTAATACTGTGATGTGTCTGTCTGCTCTGAGTACTTTTGCCTTCACCTCTTGATGACTACTCCACCAATGCTCAATTTCCAACTTCTAGGGCAGCTCTTTGGCTTTTCATTGTACCTGTGACTCAGGCTTGTTATTAGCAGATCGTGAGGTAAACTGTACATAAATACATTACATACATACATACACACATATTTCTCGTCTATTCCAGTGTGTAGTATTTGTACAACCCATATCTTCTTCTTTATTTGTTTACCTTAATAATATTTTATTATTCCCTCCTTCTAAAGGCAAAATATTCTACTCAAAACACTCTTCTCAAAAATCTTCAATCATTATTCTCCTAAATATGATGGAATAAGTTTCATATAAATGTATTTTCTTTGGTATTTAGTAGGCATTATCTTGAAAGGAACATGCTGTAGTTAACATAAAATACACATTTTATTAGTGCATACAAAACTTTTATTGAAATACATCTGTTTTTATTCCATTTTTATTCAGATACATCCCAAAAAATAAGTAGGGTTATTTGGACCTTAACATAAAGTCATAGCACATATTGTCAAATTTAGACCAATAGCCAGTATTATTGATAAATTTTAGTAATTTCGTTACACTCATATCTTCCAGAATAAAGCTATTACAAGCAGACAGATAGATGAAAAAAAGGCACACATAATATAAAGTCATAGTACATATTGTCAAATCCAGACAAACAGTATTATTGATAAATTTTTGTTATTTCATCACACTCAAATCATTTAGAATAGAGGTGTTACATGCAGATAGACAGCTGAAAAAAGGATGTGATAGTCAATAGGTGTTACTGTACTGACATGAAACATACCAACTTGACAAATCACGAATGAAAAACACTCCCTTACTAGACCCAGAACGTATGTCAAAATGAAACACTATAAATAAACCTATCAACTGCTTAGAAGAGACTGTGTCCTGAAAATGACATGTACTCAGAACAAAATGCTACAGACACCTGTTCAGTTTTAGGCAGTGGTCACTCAATCATTACCTTGACAATATAGTATGACAACTGATGGCACTTGCAATATGTGAATGAAATCTACTCCCAAGCCATTTTAAAATAAAATAAAAAGGAAAATATTTGTAATACTGTACTTTGGTTGAATTGTAGTCTGAAAATTGGCAATAAATGAATTTTAAATGTGATTTCAAGATTATACAGTAGATTACACAATCAGTGGTTGGTGTACAATATTTTAAACACTACACTTCAGTAGTTGGTGTACTATATTTTAAACACTACACTTAAGTTTTTTTTAATAAAGGGTACACTGAAACTCATACATGTTAGTTTTTAAACAATTATAGTTTTTCTATCAAGAAACCGGATAAATAAGCATGTTTAGAGGAACACACAATTGTACTGATTCTGTACATAGTGATATTGAAACACTTTTTGTGACTGTGATTAATGAAAGCATCTGTATACATATTTAAATATGGCTCAACTCATGACCCTTCTCTGTGTAAATAGATTTATCTTAGAATAATGAATAAATGTATGAAGCCTTTGTGCTCTTGGCTGCCTGTTCTCCCATACTGTATGACTTTTACAGGATCACAAGAATCCACCTCATACAAAAACAAGAACAAAGAGGCTGTTTGTGACACTTACTTGCAAAACACATGGAGGAATTTACGTAGCAATTCTACAAATAATAAAGTCTTCTGGGACATCATGCTTTGTCATTGGGTCAGTAATTTCCAACACTTCAAAGGACTGAAGTACCTTTTTCTTCAGGGTCAAGCAGTTCTCCTTGAAGACAAGGCAGTATGATTCACCAAAACGCTGGGAACCACTCACCCAATGAGGCAGTGTCTCATTCCTCATGGACTGCATGACCCTGAAAATAAAGGCACTACTTCATTTGAAACACTGGGAACTATACATCCATTGATACAGAGTGACATCGCAGATGACTTGAATCCCTAGCAGAATCTCAAATCTTGCATAGCAATTTTGTGTTGGTAATACACAATTTATTAATTTTCCATACCTTCCTAACATGGATCAGTTGGTAATATGAGAGGTACAATGAAAGTAAGGCCTCCTATTATTTATCAGAAAATATATTTACAATTACAATCAAATTTACATATATCAGGGGTACATAATTTACAAAACTTCAGATTAATTTTCCAGTCTCACTTGTTGTCAACACATTCTTTCCAACTTTGTGTGGGACATGCTATGTTGGTGGCATAGAACCCTTTGCTGAAGCACTGCACAGTCTGTTAATGAAGTCATTTTTACCACTCTTAAAATGACAGAAAGAGTGTCTGACTGAGCTACCATGTATGGCATCTGCACCAAACATGCTTCTCAGTCCTATGTGTATCTCTGTTGGACTGGAGCCTTCTGCAGTATGAAATTGGATCACAACTCTCCACCTAGCATGTACATCCACAACATCTGCCACTTTGCACCACAAATATCCAGTGGGTAAGGCAAGAATCTCTACCCGGCCCAACATAAAAAAAGGGAGGCATTACATTCGTACTGACCTTCGTAAAACAATCAAACTGTAATGCTTTTATGGCCAAATTCTGAAGATTCATGACTCTCTGCTGTTCCTTCATACAGATGGAAGTTACCTTCTTCATGTTTTAATCAGAAGGTTAGTTGAGTGGTACACAACTGACTCTTCTTTTGGAGTTTATCAAGTTTAGTTTCATTCCTGACAGCTCAGTCAACAAAGTGATGGTATAAAGAACAGACAGCTGGAATTCAATTCCTGGCACAGACACTGCAATTCTGATCTTCACCACTGCATCTGAGAGTCCATTCAGCCTCCTATTCAATGGATAGTTGGGGTTCTTCCACCAGAGGTGAAGACAGCTGATCTCCATTAGTTCCAAGGTGCAGCTTTACATCAGCATTTGCCTTTCTGGCATGCTGCTAACCAAAACGATGGCTTTAACTTTCACCTTTAGGATTTACATAATATGGATCTCTTCTGACACTAGATATCATGACTTAGCATTTCGTTTTATATATATATATATATATATATACCCATTGCAAGATAACTGGGACAAGAATATTTAGTACCCTACCTTTTCTATTGTCATTTTAAAAAAATCCTCTCCTCTCAGTTAGTGGCATACAGCTTTTTCAATTGAATACACCATTATACCACATTAATGCATATAATACAGAAATCCATAATATGTGCCTCATAGCAAACTTACCTTCACTGACTTAAACATAAGGTATAGAAAATATGAAAATTACATGAATGTCATCTTGCATGGATGAAGTATTAATTATTTCTGAAATGATGAGAAGCCGAGGTGAATGCTCTGGGTGCAGTAACAATGAAATAGAAGCATTTTATTGCCCATTTTAGCATGCCATAACAGGCTCATTTATTTCAAAGCATAACTGAAGCAAATGCATAGACAAGTTTTTGTAATATTCCCCAGAGATCACTGATTTCCAGTTGTGGTCTGAAAACCACTTGGAAATAAACAAAATAATGCATGGGGTTCACCTGACAAAAAACTGTAATGGGGTAATTGCAGGTATCAATATATTATGTAAAATTCACAAAAAACCAATTATATAAATAGTGGTACAGTACAAGTTTGTTTAAAAAAGTTATTTCTTGCCCAGTTCCACATAAGTAGCTGAGATACATAGTTCCACTGGATCTTTTACTTTCAAGTGGGAAAAAAACCTTGAAACAGTGTGCCAAGGTTTTTTAGTGTGTTAACTAAATGTCTGGAAGGACTGAAAGGCACATATAAGGGAGAATGTATTTTAGGAAAGTACTTTAGGTGGGAGATTGGAGGTGTTATGGCCCAGAAGGCAGTATTATTCAAACTTACATGTGGTTACTTTTTGAAGGATGGTGTTAATGAAGTGGTATCTGGGAAACCACTGACATACATTTGATTCATGTGACTAAACTAAACTCCGTGGCCTTAGTCCGCACGCGAACTATACCGACAGAGCGGCTGCCGCCGGTCGGCGAAGTTAGTGCCAACTTTTGCGGATAGAGGGGTGTCACGTGGTCAGCGCAAC
>Ga0123354_10020836_pt1 | contig 10317 bp, 5 predicted proteins | sample TergutLab28metaG_2_FD_97872 | JGI IMG/M metagenome (GOLD analysis project Ga0123354, IMG submission 97872) | Labiotermes labralis P4 segment gut microbial communities from Petit-Saut dam, French Guiana - Lab288 P4 | ecosystem: Host-associated > Arthropoda: Insects > Digestive system > Gut ...
AATGCGGGGCGCACAAAAAATACTTGTTTGTCCTCTGGCAAAGCAACAAGACGGTCAAGAGGGAGAGAGAAATGTTAGCTTTCAAAAAAAAAAACCCAGTCGCCATGTCGCTTCAAAGTACCTACTTATGGGTTTGGGGTGCTGGGGGGTGTTGGGGGGGGGGGGTGGAGTGCTAGACCATGGTTATCTTTACCTAACGTTCCTATTGGTCAATTCAAATTCATCCATTCGTTGTTGTAACACGGGTCGGCCTTCAACAGTCTTCAGGTAATCCGATTTATCATCTTAAGAGACTAAAAAAAAAGACACCGTAAAAAGAACAACAAGAAATACTTAAACACGCCATAGTTCTTCTTGCCATTATATAATCAGTTCTAAAAACATCCTTCTTTTTGTCGCCAATGTAAAAAATTATGTTCCTTGACGGCATTTTGACTATGGTACATGGTCATCATATTTACTGAAAATGTTATCCTACTGAACATAAGTATGCCGCTTATCTTAATGATCGGTACAGGAAATAATGAGCTACTGTCTGACATTTATTCGTTCTCTGAAGATTGTAAAGTTGCACCAACACACGACCACAAATAACTGAGAAATGAGCTATAATGTTAGTCCATGCTGTATACACTAATTTGTCTTTAAATATTTTACATAATTTGTCACTCAATATCCACTAAACTTTAGGGATTATAAAAATATTTACCCGCCAAAGGAGTGAGGATTTTATATACAATCTCCTTAATTTCTGATGAAAAATGGGAACTGTGAATATAGGGTATCAAACGCTGGACCAGCAGCCAACAAAGTAAAAGAAATTCAATTAAGTTCTACTTACTTATAGAACAGTGTTCATGTAGACACAGTCTACCAACATTTTTAATTAGATAATTTCCATCTTGCACAAAGAAACCAAATGAGTAAACAATCCACGTACAAGATCAACGCGCGTGGATTTCACAAAAGACTAAATCAAAATGTCTATTTCTAAACTTGTGCAGGTAATTCAAGTTTTCAGGGCAAGTAATTTTGGCTATTACAGAACAGAGTACACAGTGGACGGGGAGTTTAAGTGACGAGGAGGAAAAATAAGACATTTTCCTTCAATTTTCAGAATACTGAGCCCTCTTTGTATACATAACAATTCCAAACAAAGCTGTCGAACGTGAATTTCTCAGGAAGACTTCAGAAGGGCAATATGGAGCAGTACAGCATGCTACAATTCACGAAAGTTTTTATCCAGTCCTCAGATTTTTTTGTCTCTACAATGACACGAATACACACACACACATTTATTAGACAATTTTCCGTCTGAGAATATTCCAACAACTCTGGGCAAAGCCATAGTGCCATGCCATATGCACGGTCGTCACAATGTCAGATACAGTCCTATAGGCTTGGAGTAATCTGGTCTTCTGGTATACGACAATGCGCCGTTGGGTGTGGTCCTCGACGTTTCGGAGAAAGAAATCGCCTTCACTTTCAAAGATTTAATTAACCCCGGGCCATTCAAACCTTGAAGATGTCAACGATACGCACTAGGAGATGCAGCGTCACAAACCAGGTCAAACTAATCCCTGATTACAGAGATGTGAAAACTTAAACATCTGCTTCCCATAGTAGATTAGAAGAATATAAAAGGAAAACTTTACTGCAATTATCAACGGATACAGTATATTTAATAACCACAATGTAGTTGTATGAATAATGAAATCAGAGAGCATAGGGATGTAAACAGGCACATTTTTTAAACTAATCTGCGCTTCATAAGAATTTGGCGTTAAAACTGCACACACTCGTGGGAGGCACTCCTTTCCAGCTTGGACCCAGTTTCGTCAAGCAGCTCTTTCGCACTTGAATTATTTTGCGAAACCCTCAAGGAATCTTACATGTGAACCTAAAAGACAAATCCCCAAATACGTCAGAATAATATTAAATAAATTTTGAACAAAGATGCGAGATAAAAATATTATGTAATATCAAACACTTGGAAGTAGGCCATAAATTTTATTTCACGTAAAAGAAGAGTGAATCTTAAAACTAATAAGCTGTTGCATAACAAAAGAATTTCATTTTCAAAATTTGTTTTTCATTTATTCTAGTATTGCAACAGTTTTATCTTCTGTACAGTGTGCCAATACGTCACAGTAACCTTTTTGAATATACCACATATACAAGTACCTTTCAACATCGTACATTTCGAAAAACCCATAATGATAAAGGTAAAGGAAAAGATCATCCTAGAACAGGCCACAAAGGCCCAGAGGAGATAGATGGGGTGGGTGGTCAACGCCACGCCCCCCGCCGTTTCACCGCGCCAGCGCCGCTGTACAGGCGTGAAAGACCCGGTACCCATTGCATAGGAGTCTGGATGGGCCTCAGAGCCGTTCTGAACGGGTGCAGGAAATCTCGCCCCCACCGGGATTCGATGCCCGGACAGTCCAGCCCGTTGCAAGTCGCTATACCGACTGAGTTATCCCGGCTCCTAAACCCACAATGAGGAAGATAATTTGTAAGTGGTAATTTTGATTAAGGTTACATACCATGCAGATGAAACTACTATTAAAAGTCAGGTAAAAAGGTAAAGGTAAAGTAGCCCCGTTACAGGCCTGGAATGGCCCAGAGGGTTCCAGGAAGTTAAGGTTCCCAGACTACAGTACAACGCGCAGGATGGTGGTAAGGTTGTCAGCCTTACGCACCGGCCGCCTTTACACCCAGGAAATGCTCCTGGTACTCATTTCTGTTAGAGGCTGGGTCGCCCCAGGGCCATAGTGCGATGGGAAGGATTATGTCAATGAAATATTCCAATGATACCATCTGGAATCGAACCAGCAACCTTCCGATTACAACACAATGAAACAACGGAAATAATAACCAGTAAGGAAAACATGAAACTTTGGATACTAAGAATTATTTCACTGTACTGTACACGACTTCTAATATTCGATTTATTCTGCATTTCACGTTACCTTAATCAGAATTACTTCTTATGTATAATCTTCCTCAGTATTGGCTTTTGCAATTTTATGAGCCTGAGAGTGGTTCCGTGCATCATAATTCACTGTTAATAAAAATCCAACTAGATGCTACAGTATGCAGATATTTATTTACTGCAAAGTCACTCTACATGTTTCGGGTGTCACAGCACCCATCATCAGGTGTACTAAAAACTGTAACCGCAGCCTCCGGTACAGGTCGCACGACTCGCACAAACCAGTCCCGATCAGGCCACGTTGGAGGGAAGTAGCTGTACCAGTATTATGACCTGTACCGGAGGCTGCGATTACAGTTTTTAGTACTCCTGACGATTGGTGCTGTGACACCCGAAACATGTAGAGTGACTTTGCAGTAAATAAATATCTGCATACTTTGCATCTAGTTGGATTCTTATTAACAATGTCGAAACATGTCGCTCTTTTAGAAGCATAAAAATTTGTCTAAATACGATTCAGTGTTAACTGAAATATATTCTGTGTATTACATTATCATAACACAGCGGGATGTCACATATAAATACGAAATTATGGTTGTCGCAGCACCTATATCAGGAAACACAGCACGTGAAGTGTAGAGTGGCGTTTGGTCTTATCAATACAGCTGCCTCATGGATCAGGGTTATTCATAAAAGTTTAACTGCCCCTCAGTTCATCGAAGTCTATTGCATTTTATGGAGACAGAAAATCTGTTACATTTTATATAAGCCTATCAATGGGCCGATCGTGTTACAGACAAATCCAAACCACATGCTTACAACTTCGTTCCTTACTGTACATTGTAATATTATCCTCCCAATTACAGAGAGATGTATACAAAACAATATTCTATTCTTAGTTTTCATGACTGAAAAGTTTTGTTACAGACAAATCCAAACCACATGGCTGTAACTTCGTTCCTTACTGTACATTGTAATATTATCCTCCTATTTACGAAGAGATCTATATAAAACCTTACTTTCTTCTTAGGTTTCATAACTGAAATTTTTTTGGGCCTCTGCGATATCGTCGTTAGAAGGAGAAACAGACGGTAAAGTACGAAATCAATCACAATTACAAAGAAAACTTGGAAAAACTCTGGTAGACAGAGCCAGACATCGATATTATTTGGACTCTTCTCCAGAAAAGTATAAAAAGCAACAGCAGTTCTGTCGCTTCAAACTGCTCGCTATACGGGAAGAGTAGAACTAAAGTAAATAAGCCTTTAGATAAAATATAACAAGGAAATAAATATAAAAAAATACTATGGCAAATTGTCGCGACGTTCGTTTACTTTAGCTTTAGTCTCCACATTCATCAGGATTTTCAAGATCCAGCCAGACACTGTAAGCCGCTGTAAATTTTCCCTCCCACTGTGGAAATCTCAAGACTCCTAAAAGATGCGGCCCCGTAAGGTACAGTCTTTACCCGAATAAAGTTGAAACTGTCCTAGGAGATACACACACACAAACACTATTATACACTGACATATTGCGCCTAAATGAAAACGTCGCTGGAAAATTAAAAAGAAAATTCCGAGTTGTGCTACTTTTATCTATGATTCTACTCCATTAACTAAAAACAATTTCGCAAATGTTGATTGAACAACACAATCATGAGAACAATGTAAAAAAATGCAAATTTATAAGAATATCAGTCTACACACCCATATATATATATATATATATACCTTTCTGACAAAGAGACATATGTCCAGGTTTTATTCAAGACGAAGGTTAATTACTGAGTTCACAAAATCCAACTTTCGGGATATATTCTGAGCCAGCTGGACCCAATCGACACTATGTAATATCAACATTAAATTCAAACCCCCAGCTGTACCTAAGTATTCCAATCGTCTCCTCAACTGGGGATTTCCGTTTACAATATTTATTTCTTACTTTATACCCTACACTTTACACATCCGGGGAATCTCACATTACTTGATGGTTGTATAGAAAGTACCTACACTAACCATTACATGTCTTGTTTAATCCACTCCCTGATATAAGATGTGAAAACATAAAAAAAAAAATCACTGAAATACGTAGATACAATCGGAAAAATTGCTTCTAATGCGAAACTGGTTGCCAAATTACGCACTTAATAAAGCTATAGCCATACACAAATTGACCTCTGACAAATATTACGGGATCTTTGCGTGTATTACAGCTGGTCCCCCCCCCCCTCCGAATAAGAATTACGTGAGTACCGGTTATGTACACGTCACAAGTGTCGCACATAACCACAAACATTCGTACAGCAGCTATGTTTGTGGCTGTGACTTACACGCAACATACCACACACGATGTGCGGTATGTGCTAGACTGACCTCCGTAAACAACTGCTCATATCCATCTTCATTCTTTCATTAATTATTGTCATTCTTCCGAAAGCCACGAAAAAATTGCCACAGCCGATATTGTGTTAGATTTAATGATTTTAAGGTCTACTAAATTCTGCGACGAGCTGATCCCTCGTTCAGAGGAGTCCTACCGACTGTGGTGCGTCGTTGTGTGTGATCTAGAAACCTTGATAATTAAAAGACCCTGGCCCAATGGGGGGCTGTTGCGCCAAAAGAAAAGAAAAAATCAACTAAATTAGGCTCTATGACAGTGTGGATAAATAAATGATTAAAAAACTGGTAAGAATAAACTGATTCAACCACTCGCTATGTTTTTACGGTTTAAACGCCATTTTCCAACTCGGACTATCCTGAAGATGAGGATGGAAATCTCCTCCGAAATGTCGGTAATTACCAATGAACACAGAATTATAACTCCCTCTTTCTACCGGGCTCAAGAACATGGGACAAATTCAAAAAATTAGCCTTACCAATTTAGTGCCTTTTGTTAGATAGATTCCTGAAGCGGGGTGGCGTTAGCGACTAGACTGCTCGTTGGGCGGTACGCGGTTCGATTCGCGCTAGGTGGAAAAGATCACTTCGAAGCGTCCAGACTTGCTCTGGGCCCACCCAGCCTCCTATTCAACAAGTACCTGCTTTTTGTCAAGGTAAACCAGTCGAAACGTGAAGGTATCCACTCCCCTCTATTTTGTGCTGTGGTTAAGAATAGGTGGATCTATATTTCTACTCCCCCTATACGCCTCCATGGCGTGGAGAGGACAACGTTACCTTTGTACCGTCTTTAATGGGTAGATTCACACTTGACGATTGAAAGTAGATACCATTATATAAATGGCGAAGGAACAATTGCGTTCAATCATGTACTTTCCAAAACCTCGAAGTATATACAAAGGAATAGTAGAGGGGTTAGAAAAACAAAATATTTCCTCCGCTGGGCTGTAGATGGCGCATTCATCAACCAAATTAACTATTATTCGGCAAGTTTTCTTTTGACTGCAGACTCACAATATTAATTTATAGCGAGCAGTCTGATTCGACGCCAACGTTCTGTGTCCGTACCCTGCAGGTAGCCCTTTCAAACCTCTGTCGCGACACCGACAACCTTGAGTGTTTTTCCAGCAAACTTTCTCAGCCGTCAAGGTAAATGTCGGGAAAGTACACAGACTGACCACGACCGCGGCCTTCTAAATACTTTCATATTCATCAATCATCAGTCTTCCCACTGAGTTTATACACACAGCCAGCGATATTGACACCGTAGTGATATAAATCACGAAGTATTAATTCGAGTGTTTGTACCTTAACTGTCACACCGTATAAATTCCAGAGCTTATGCTACACGGAGAAAAAATGAGAGTATCAAATGGAAATTTTTCGAAAGGAAGCTTTCGAAAACTGCTGCAAAACAGACTCTACAATCTCAGCAACCATTACATTAATGCTGAGCTAAGTGTGTTATTTTATGGACGCTGACAATTACTGGGACAGAAAAACGAAAATACGTGGACACCGGTGGAAAAATGCTGACAATGGAAAACTAACGTACTCAAAGGAAATACTTTCCCATTGTCACTTTATCCACCATGAAACTTATATGGACTGGCCTGGGATAGAACCAGGAACTCCGTGGTGAGAGGCAGAAACCTAACCATCTGAATCATGGCACTGCCAGCAGCTGTTGAGACCAGACCACAAATGGTCATGGAATAAAGAGGATTCAGTTTGAGATTCTACCGCGTCGTGACCTGAGCACAGTTCACACCAAATAATGTTTAGACCAGATATCTGTTTTGAACTGGCAGCTATAACGTTCGGGTCCAGAAGTACGTGTACTGTCAAATGCGGAACAGAGACAGACAATCATGCTTTACTCAGCGGTATTGTGAACTGTTAAGAAGATATAACAATGATGGCAGGTGAGGGAAATGGGATTTTTTGCGGCAAAAAAACCTACAGAAGAAAACGGAAGTGCTCGAAGACTATCTTGTTCTAGTGCCACTTAGTAGACCACAAATCCCGTACGGAATGGCGTGGAATTAAATTCGGGCCTCCACAGTAATCTGAACTGATCACGGTAAATATTTCTTACATGTAATAACATCAGAAACTAAACTGTTTTTCAGTTAGAGCTGTACAGTAACGAAACGAGAATGTAAAATTGTTTTTCCTCCAGTGGCGATCCCACACCAATTCCGGGTCATGGCCTCCCTTTACGGGATTTCGTGATCAAAATCATTGGACACACCACACTCTGTATGACTACTCTGGATGAATGATCACCCTGACGTCCACCTGACAACATACAACGCTCACAGAAAGACATTCATGTCCACAGCGGGATTTGAACCCACAATCCCAACAACTAAGCGGCCGCAAACACACGCCTTAGACTGTTCGGCCACTGAGATCGACATGTAAATTTTAAGTATTCGGATTGCATTAAATTTTTTTATCATAAATAAATAAGACGAAATATCCGTACTGGAGAGTGAAAAATATCCTAAACTGTAACTGGGGTCGTGAGAGTACCTCACAGAGATAGTGGTCGGCTTCTCACAGCGGAGGCCAGTGGTGGCTGCCAGTGCAGATTATGGGGGTTTTGTGATGGACAGTGTCGCAGTGAGACAGGATTTTCTTTAAGTACTTCCACTCTTTCCTGTCTCTGTTCCGACAAAACATGTCATCTGAGGTATGAACAGTGGTCATATTAAGCCCACTTAAGACACGCAGTTGCACCTTACATCAAAACCGAAAAGAAACAAGTAACTGAAAACCGAGAGACAAGTTATTGAAAACAAGCAATGCATGTAGTTATTTGAATAATTGCCTTTGATAATACGGAAACACTTAGGCCTTACTCCAGTCATTTAGGAGTAGTGATTTGTTCAGTTTCGTCTCTTCTCTGCTCTTACTGAAATGTACTCCACGAAGCGTAGGTACGTTGTAAACAATGGTATTCAAAGGTGGAGAAAAGAGATTCTTCTTCAATCCTAAGAACAGATAATCAATATCAAATGCAGTCTTGCTCGAATTTTTTAAAAATCGAGGACCCACATAAAAATTCTAGGCGCCAGATGCGGGGCATGAAGCAAGATTCGTACTAAGGTTAGAAAACATCAGGCGCTTTCATACGTACTTAATTGACCACGGCGACATGGCGCCCAGGACTTGTGCGGCCTTGAAGAAAGGCTTATTTTTTGTTGTACATCACGAACTGTGAACAACCTGTCTGGTTAATATCGTCGAAGCAATACGAGACTGTTCGTACAGAACTGCATCTCATGCAAAACCAAATTAGAAATCGGTAAAACAAAAAAAAAAGGTAAAGCAGTCCCGTTACAGGCCTGGAGCGGCCCTGAGGGTTCCAGGAAGTTAGGGTTCCCAGATTTCATGATAACGGCACAGGATGATGGTAGGTTGTCAGCCTTACGCACTGGCCGCCTTTACACCCAGGAAATGCTCCTGGTACTCATTTCTGTTAGAGGCTGAGTCGCCCCAGGGCCATAGTGCGACCGGAAGGATTATGTCAATGAAAAATCCCAATGACACCATCTTGAATCGAACCAGCGACCTTCCGATTCGTAGCGCAGTACATTAGAAATCTGTACTGAATAAGAAAATAGTATTAGAAAGCTCAAAACTCTAACATTCCAAATACGTGTACTAAGCTGGTACACACGTCACAGAATTAATGTAACACTTCTTCTTAAATACGTGCAAAAACATTACATGTTTTTCTGTCTGTTTTAATAACAGAGATGACAAACGACTGTCCCACCTTCAAATAAGCACGTGCCCACATAAGAAAATCACATAACAAGGAAGAAAGTAATAAAAAGGAAGGTAAGAAAGGGCTCCTAAGAATATCCTCATTTCCTTCATAAGAAGCAAATCTCTTCCCCAGAGCTGAGGTACCTAACACTCTGCACTATCATCCGTCTGATCTGGCTCTTCCCTTGTTCCAGAGCACACCAAAGTAAACACAAGTTTAATTGGAGCTATATATATGTTTAGTTTACAGTAAATACGCTATAGGAAACACACCTCCCACCCCGTGTTCTAACAATCTCTACTCTGGCGAAAGGGCAGAAGACGGCCAGCTTCATTACACCAAGTAAGGTCTGTACTAACAATGATAATGTGTAGTAAAGCAAGGAGGCCTACTGCACATTGCAATTAATATGTGTGCTCGCTGTAGAACGGGAGGTGGAAAAGAAAATTTATGCTGACACTCGACTTGTAATGCGTTCTCTACAAAATCCATTATACATACAGTCTACGAGTTGAAAGCTGAAAAGTCCTAATACGACCTGCATTTGTTTGGAAGGTAGGCCGAATTTACTTCTAAAACGTTATTGTAAAGCGAAATTTGATGCCGAACATACTGAAGAACGCGTCAAATTTGGGCTCTTTAACAGAGTACAATGGGCAATCAGTTAAGACCTCCATGGAAATAATAATAATAATAAACTCGACAAAACTACTCATAACAATAAACCGGAAATAATAATAAGTGATGATAAAAAAGGAACATGAATGTTAATAGACGTTGCAATTCCTGGAGACAAAAATATGAGCGAGAATGTGAAAGCAAAAGTGGTACCAGGAAAAACATGGGCGACCGAACCATTTCACAGTCACTCAGACAATACCTGAGCACCATACCAGGAAATCACGAAATTAAGGAACTAAAAAAACAGCCATATTGGGCACTGCACACATACTGCGGAAAGTGCTACTGTAAAGGTACAAAACATATTTCAAGGGCGAAATAACGTTACATATAGTACAAATTGTAAATAGAGAACAGCTGCAATGCTATGTACCTACAAATGTAGTTTGAAGTACATAATTGTAAATATCCTGCATAAAGGCGATAACAAGGACGACGACGACGACGACGACGACGATGATGATGTTTAGGCATTATATGCATAGACAATACACAAAGACAAGAGGTAGCACTCCATCAAAGAC
>Ga0123354_10020838_pt1 | contig 10316 bp, 11 predicted proteins | sample TergutLab28metaG_2_FD_97872 | JGI IMG/M metagenome (GOLD analysis project Ga0123354, IMG submission 97872) | Labiotermes labralis P4 segment gut microbial communities from Petit-Saut dam, French Guiana - Lab288 P4 | ecosystem: Host-associated > Arthropoda: Insects > Digestive system > Gut ...
ATAATCGGCATGGATTTCAACAATGTGATGAGCGTTAAATCGCTGTCTTAACCTTAAAAAAGTAAATTTAACTTCCGTGCCGGCTACGGTTACCGTTGTTTCTACTGCGTTTAATTCTGCCATGATAATATTTATTTTTTTATTCGTTCTATAAGTTTTTCCATGTCTTCATGCGCGAAATCGTTTCTTCTCCAAAGGTCAACGGATAAAGTTACAAGCGTATCGCCCTTCATGAAAAGATAGCAAACATAAGGTATTTCCATAGTGGGTGTAACTACATCGTACGGTTTACATTTTAGTTCGGAAATATACCGGTTCATAGGCGTATCTTTTTTATCTAAAGTAATAAAATAGTAAACCAAATAATCATTATCCGATGGTTCCTTATTATCATTACTTATCTTTACATATCCGTATTTTACGCAATACGCAAAATTTCTCATGTTAATTAATTGATTATTTTTTCTTACCCCCAAAAATATCGCTTTCAAATAGTTTTCAGAGAGTAAACATTCATCTTTTTCCCCTTTGCAGATATTCATTTTTTTATCCCGGCAAAAGGATACAATACTGTTTTCATCTTTAAGTACATACGATGCTATTGAATCATAATTAAACACATCGTATTTCATACCTATTGCTTCCGTCTCATTAGTATGAAACAAATAAATAAAGCAAACAAAAAGTACTAATTTTTTCATCAGTAATAAATTTCTCGTGTATATTTATTAAATTCTTTCCAAAAGAAGTTACGTATATCCGGTGGAGTCGCAGATTTTACTTCCAAATAAAGTTTCCCCTCTTTTACTAAATTGAGTATAGCCGAATCTGCATCTAAATTACATCCCGATAAATTTTTAATATCTTCTTTAAATTCATTAAATGAACCTATTATTTCTACACAGCCAGCAGAACCTATTCCATAATCAGTTAAATAGCCAGGTCCTTCATGTATATAAAAACTATCTTTAATTACTATTGCTCCTTTTGAAATACCCGGAACATTATGAATACTATAATTTGGCTTATATTCTTTTACTACACTTTTTGGATAGTAGTATATGCCTGCATTTACCCAGCCTATTGTTTTGTACCCGGATTTTGAACCTTCCGGATTCCAATAGGGCATAAATCGCAATGCTTTCCATATTTTTTTCACAGAATTATTTTTATTATCTGTACCTTCTATGTAAACATAATAAACAGGAACTTTATAAAGCTCTTGCCGTCCATTATCGTCATAATCATCGTCCGGAAAAGATCTCGCCATATAAGAGAGACCAGGAACTTCTTCATTTGAAACTGTTATTAATACTTCTCGTAATTTCATCGATATTTTAAAACTAATTTTTCATTCACCATACTTTGTTACGATAACCGTTGTTTCTACTGCGTTTAATTCTGCCATGATAATTTTAATAGTCTGTCCATATATCTCGAAAATTAAAAGTAAAGGGAAGCCACATAGAATCCCTCATTGAATACCAGATTAAGAGATAAGTAGAATCGTTTATATTCCATTTTAACTCTCTGATAGTGTCATTTGAATCGCTATCGAAAAATTGAAATATAACTCTCTTACCACTAGCTGCCCGGAAAGCTGGAAATTTTATATCGGAAACCGGCTTTCCATTCTTTAACAATAAACAATCCGCAGAATACCTCATAATTGATGTACTATCGAAAACTATCGGAGTGTTTTCGTTAACACCTACCTTCAAAGTACTATTACTGTTTCTTTTATTTATGCATGCTATATCGAACATGAATAGAAAAAAAAGTGCGAAAAACAGATAAGGGATTTTGAATTTCATTTTTCAAAACATGAATATATTTACGTCATTATGAATTAAACTTTTAAGTTGAAATTTCAAGTAATCATAATGTCGTTGCCTTACATTACTACCTACACTCAATACTTGCATCATCTTTATATTCAGACAGACAAGGCTCTTCATATTCATTTCCATGTAACAGGTTGCTACTGATGCTATCTGTATATTTGGCGGAAGTCGTATTCCCAAATGCGTGTCCAAATTCATGTGCAGCGCCAACTTGTGCATATTTCATAGAACTATCTACAAACCCAGTTATTCCTACATATTTTATATCTGTGTTGTAATCCAGATATATCTCACGCCTCATCCATATAACTTTACTATCTGGGTTGTTTTTTCTCACATGCACAGTCCAATGCTCATTTTCATGTCCAATTACCCAACGAATATCCACGTTAATTTTGAATTTGGTATTCCGGTATTCTTGTGCAAGTTTTGAATTTCCCGTTATCGTCGCATAAGCTTTTGAACTCCACAACTCCCAAATCCATTTATCAACTTTATGGTGAAAATCTCTTTTTTCATCTAATGTCCATGGGTTTTTACCTGATTCATCTTCCCAGACATATTTCCATTTTTGTTGCACAAAAATATACCCGGAAGATAAATTCCAAGTTATATCCATCCGGTCTGTTTTAGCTACATAAATCGGCATGTAATTAAGAGTTAAAAGACAAGTACCTAAAAATTAGATACTTGTCTAAATCAATTAATAATGTTTCAACCCATTTCCGGCCAGTTCTGTTCAAAATTGGCATCGCCAATAGTGATTTTCTGGGCAGAAATAGTGAATACAGTCTCCATTGGAACTTCGCCAACAATTTGGATTCCTTCCTGATAGTTGACAATGTAACCGTTTTCCCACTTCAGTTCTTTCATTGTAGAATCTTCGTCGCCTTTCTTGAAACTAATGGTTCCCGTATTCGGTTTGAACTGGGTTGACATTTTTTCAATAATAGACGTATCAGGGGTAGATTCTATTGTGATGTTGATTTTTCCGCCATAAAGATTGGAAGATGGACGTCCCTTGGAATCTACTTCACGGTAAATAGAGTAATCACATTTGATTACATCATAAGTTTTACCTTCAAAACTTAAGCTTGCTCTAAAAGCCATAATTTCGTTTTTTTAATGGTTAATAACTAATTAAAGGCGTTAATTATTTCGGCCATTTTTGTTCAATCTCGACGCCTTCCACCTTGATTGACTGTGCTGAAATAACAAATGTAATTTTCATCGGTTCCGGACCTATTACATTCAACGCTTCGTTGTAATTAATTACGTAACCGTTTGACCATGAGAGTTCTTTCATTTTCGCTTCTTCATCACCCTTATTAAATGTAACGGTGCCTGAATTGGGCTTAAACTGATTTACCATTTGAGCAACAATCTTTGTGTCCTCTGTTGACTCTACCACCAAATTAATTGTTCCTCCATACACATTTGATGACGGACGACCTTTTAAGTCCACATCCCGGCGGAACGAATAATTACAATCAAGGACGTCATAATCTTGACCTTCGAATTTCAGATTAGCACGAAAAGCCATAATTGATAATTTTTTAAAGTTTATACTATGATTATTTAAAATATGCTGCAATATTACACAAAATATTTGAAATAAAAAACTTTTTGTAAAATATTTTTCTCTTTTTTTATTAATGTCGAGTATTATTATTATATTTGAGGCGTAAACTTTATTATAACGAGTATATTTTGACAGTCAGGAATATTTTATCCCAATTTTATGAGGATGAATATAAATAGATTATAAACTATAACACGATAGAAATCAATGGATTTTTTGAATTTAAACGAATCAGTAAAAACCGCTATCCGCATTGCACAGTCGATAGCAAGAGAATACGGAAATCCGTATTTTACGCCTGCCCATTTGTTGAAAGGATTATTACACAAAGAAGTAGGGTTACAAAGTTTTATTTTATTTTTGGGGAAGGAAATCGCATATTTCGAAGAATGGGCGGAAGTACGAATCGAAGATTGCCCGCGTACAGGCTCTCCTTCTGAAATCACGGGGGATGAAAATATTCCAAAGGTATTTGAAGAATCCGACAATGTCCGGTTGAAACTTGGATTACTCGAAATCAATCCGATATGCGTGCTAGCGGCATTGGCAAAACCCGGTGTTGGATTCAATACAGACCAGATCAAATCTTTTCCTATTAGGGAAAATGAAATTTTCGACCTCTATTTAAAGGGAGAGGAAGTGATGAACAGTATTATCCCCGAACTGCACGAGTCGCCGGAGGCAAAAGGAATGACATCCTTGTATAAATATTGTATTGACAAAACGGCAATGGCAATTGACTTGAAAATCAGCGATGTAGTAAATCGCGAAAAGGAAATTCGGATGATGATGGAAATTCTTGGACGCCATAGTAAGCCGAATGTGATGGTGATTGGAGACGCAGGTGTAGGAAAAACCGCATTGGTTGATGGGCTTGCCCGCCGGATTGTGGATAAAAATGTTCCCTCGTATTTGGAAGGATGCGTTATTTATGAGCTGGATACCGGTAATTTGATTGCAGGCGCTACCTATAAAGGAGAAATTGAAGATCGGTTGAAAAATTTGATCAAGGAAATTCGCACATTAGACAGGGCTATTCTCTTTATTGATGAAATACATATTCTGTTAGATGCTAAGCAGGGAAACGCCGGAGCTGCAAATATTCTTAAACCGGAAATGTCGCGAGGCGACTTAACCATTATTGGTGCAACCACTATTGATGAATATCGCAAACTTATTGAACCCGACCACGCTTTCAACCGCCGGTTCGAGATTCTGCAACTGGAAGAACCGGATACCAATTCCGCTATTAAAATGGTGGAATCGGTAGTAGATAAATATTCTAATTACCACAAATTGAAAGTAAAGGAAGACGCCATCAGTGAATGTGTCCGTTTGGCAAAACGTTACACGAAAGACCGTCGTCTGCCCGACTCGGCTATCGACCTGTTGGACAGAACCATGTCGGCTGTTAAAATGATAAATGAAACAGCTGCAAAAGACATTCTGGAATTTACGAAACAGTTGGACGTTGTTGAAGATAACAAGGAGAAAAACAAAGAAGAATTATTTAACGACTTGAAATACATTCATTTTTCCATGCAGAACAAACTCAGTCCCGTATTGTTGGGTATGATTACAAACGAAACGGATGCTTCGGAAATAGACAAATATGATGACCTTATAAATTATATACATCAATCGCTGGATACGCTTCGTGAATTTTCGAAAGAAAAAATACAGTTTGTCACCGGATATGAAATAGCTGCCATTATCTCGAACAAGACAGGGATTCCCATTGGCAAAATTCAGTCACAGGAAAAAGAACGCTTGTTGAATATGGAAGAAATCCTGAAACGGCGGGTAGTAGGGCAAGATCATGCGTTGAAAGCCTTGGTCGATGCCATTCTCGAATCGCGAAGCGGATTAAACAAAGCCGGTCAACCCATCGGATCGTTCTTTTTCCTCGGACCGACCGGAACAGGGAAAACCGAGCTGGCAAAAACGTTGGCAGAAGCGCTGTTTAACGATGAAAAAGCGATGATTCGCTTCGATATGTCGGAATTTAAGGAAGAACATTCCGCCGCTTTATTGTATGGAGCGCCTCCGGGCTATGTAGGTTATGAAGAAGGCGGTATGTTGGTAAACAAAATCAGGCAACAACCGTATGCAGTAGTATTGTTCGATGAAATTGAAAAAGCGCACAAGTCAGTTTATGATACATTCCTGCAAATCATGGATGAAGGCAAATTGCACGATCGTTTGGGAAAAGAAGGAGATTTTACGAATGCTTTGGTTATCTTCACCTCTAATGTGGGCAGCGAATGGTTAGTGGAACAGATGGCCAAAGGTTCTTTACCTCCTACAACTCAAATTATGGAAGAGATGGGAAGCCATTTTCGTCCGGAATTTTTGGCACGTTTGTCCGAAATCGTACCTTTCCGTCCGATCAGCGAAGATATGCTGTTGCGCATATTCGACATTCAGATGCAGGGATTGAAAGGAGCTTTGGAAAAACAGGGTATCGAGATTGTGGTCGAAGAAGAAACCCGCCGGATGCTTGCCAACAAAGGATTCACGCCCAAATATGGCGCACGTCAGGTGGCAGGTGTCATTCGGAACTACCTGCGTCGTCCAATTTCACGGTTTATCATTGGTGATAAGGTCGGCAGAGGGCAAAAACTTAATGTAAGTATGGATGAAAATAAGGAATTGGTTTGGGAAATAGTATAATTATTTGTATTGGAATTGCTTATAAATTTTTTAACCAACATATATAACTATTGCAAAAAGAGGCTTCCATTTAAGAAAGCCTCTTTTAAATTAATTGTTAAGCATTTGCCTGCTGTTCATAAACAGATTCCCAATCCACGTCGTCATCGCCTTTGGTTCCATCGAGTTTGATTACAAAACTCTTTGCAGGGAAAAACGGGGTGATATACAAATCAAGATATACTCTGTCTTTTTGTTTTTCATCTCTTTCAAAACGGGTAATCCTGAATTTTTCTATCAAACGGTCAGCGCCTTGTATGCCATCCAAAAACTTGATGATTTGTGTGCGCAAATCTTTTTCCGTTTTGGAATTCCAGTTTTCAAAAGCTCTACGGTTCAAAAAGTCAATCAGCACTTTGGTAATGTAATCAAAAACCCGAACGACGGAATATGTTTGTAATCCTAAATTATCGCCGTTAAACAGTGTTTTTCCCGAAAATGCCATAACCTTGCCGTACTCGTTTACCATAGGAATTAATCCCATTTTTTCCAACTGGGATATTTCGCTCTTTTTCAATTGGAAAGTTACGCCGTCAATTTCGTTGATTCCTCCGTATTTCTTACCGGCGGTTACCTGCGACATCAACGTATAATAAACCTTTCCTGCAAGAGCGGCAGCGGGAGAAATGTGTAAATCGTCAGCTTCGCCGATTTCATCATATTTTCCACGTCCAATCAGCCAGTTGCATGTCATTGTTGTATTTGCGCGGAACGGATCGCCGCCGGTATGATTGGCGGTAAAAAACATTTCCATTACATCATCCGGCTTATCTAAATCAGCAAAGTCGGTGAATAGCATTGTCTTATTTTCATAAGATATTTTACACCATTTTTCAATCACGCTGTTTGATCCCATATAGCCGGGAATAACGAGGATTGAATAATTTTCCCGTAAATCCAGACGGTCATAGTTTTGCTTCAATTCGGCAGCAATATAATCTATGAAACGTGAATTATCCAAATCTTTTATCTGTTCAGGAGAAGCATTGACAACCGAGATGTTTTTTACCTTATCTGATTCTGTATTCTTGTAAAAAAGCATTACGGCGCGATAGGAACGTTCCAGTTCCTTAACTGTTTCTACTGCCATAAGCTGATTTTTCTTCAGCAGTCCGGCAACATCATCACCCCTTTCCTTGCTTTTATCCAACATTTCGGAAATATCCTTAGTTTGAGAAAGCAGACTAATCCACAGTTTCAATTTTTTCTTTAAATCTTCCCTTTCATTTTCATATCTCTTGGATTCATCGGTAAGAAATATTTTTTTCCTTGCTTTCCTTTCAGGGTTCATATTTTGAACGCCATCTATACATGATTCAAGAAAGGCAAAACTACCATATTTGGCTAACCTGTTAAGGGCATTGTCAAGAGTAGCTGCTTGGCTTTTTTGTTTGGGCGCGGCTTGTTGGGTTTGTAGTTGTACCTGTTCAGCAACTTCAGCCGATTGAATTTGTTCTTTTGCCATGATTAGTTGAATTTAAAAGTTATTAATCTTCAGATACTTTTTTAACTTCAAAGGTTTCCATTTCTGTCAGCAGAGACTGTAAAGCTTCAATAAATGCCGCCTTAGAATCTGCATTCTGAAGCGCTCTTTGAAGAATCTTGTTTGTTCTGAGCTGTTTAATCATTTTGGTATAAAATGCCTGTTGGGCATTCAAATCGCTTAGGAATGGACTGTTCTGTGTCATGTTTTTCACTAAAAAATCCGCAACAGAATTAAAACGGAAAGTTTCCGTTACATCCTGTCCTTCCTCATCTTCAAATTCAACATTAATTGAGGGTTTGTAGTGATTAAACACATCCTCAATAGTTGTAAGACCTTCTACTTTTTCGGGATGAATCGGATCATCCGAAGTCAATTTTTCTACTAAAAGAGTTCTGTTAAAGGGAATATCGGCAATCGCTTCCGATGCGTCTATTTTTACCTCATTTCCCCCAACGCCGTACTCGAACATTCCACCTGCCATAATTAAAAATTATTTAAAGTTATTATTAATATGTTTTTCTTCACACACTTCTGATTGTAAATTCTAGAGGTTCTTTTTTCTTCCATTTATTTTCAAATTCTTCATTTCCCATCCTTATTCTTCGAGGGGAAACGGTCAGCGTTGACAGCACGCCGGATGTTTCAACATCCATTGTTTTGTTACAAGCGGTACAATAAGCATCTGAAAAAAATATGGTAAGCAATGAACTGTCTGTGATTTTAGGCATATTGGGCAAAAAACGAATTTCCCCATCCCGTGTCAAATAGGTTTGAGTCATCCATTCTTCGAGAGTGGAATCGAGAAATCCGCTCAATGTAATTTCCATAGTTCCTCCGTATGTAAAACTATCAGGACGGTTTCTTAATGTATTCATGTCTTGTCGAAAGTTTATATTGAATTTTTCAACAACATATTTTTTATCCATAAACACAAAATGAATGACAACATCCGGGCCAATTTGTTTTTTTACTGAAGGTTTAATAACAAGCGGCTGTTGTTCTTCTTTGATTTCTGTTTTTTGCTCTGCCGGCTGGGCATTCTCAATAGTTTCTTCCTGCGTTTCAGCTTCATTTGCAGATTCATTTTCTACTGTTGAAACCTCTTTGTTCGTTTCTTTTAAGCTATCCAATTTGGTTTCAAATTTCGAAAATTCGTGGTTCATTTCGTCCAAAACTTCTATTTGAGTCTCAAATTTACTGAAATCTCTTTTAATGGTTTCCAAAATTTCCATTTGGGATCCCATATCCTTAATTTGTTGACTAATTTCATTTATAGCTTCCTTATTACTGTTTGCTGTGGTTTGAATTTCGATTATTTTAGATTTCGAACCTGCAAACAGTCTTCCGGTTTTTACTTTATAAACAAAATCATCTACGAAACTCATAATCCTGTATTTTCAAAATTAACATTTCCGGATTGAAGGCGTTGTACATTCAACGTCAGCCGGGTTTCCGGTTTGAAAAGCGTATCGCTACCATAATGCAAATCAAAATTCACGCATCGCCCTTCTTCAAAATAAATCTGGTTCAAAGTTTCACCATCATAATCCATCATTGTGATTTCACCATTATAAAATTTGGCATGATCAAATATCCATGCCATTAATTCGTCATTGGGTAAATCAGATAATGTCAGATAAACAGTCCCTCCCTTCATTTTTGACTTTGGTTCGCCCGCCTTCGTTGTTTCCTGCCACAAATCATATTTACAAGAAAGAACATGGTAACGATTGAGCGATAGACCCAAAATATTATTTTTTTTGGGTATCCTGAATTTCAAATAGGATTTATATTTGACCATAAGAAAATCGTTCTCAATAAATCGAGGCAAAAATAACTAAATAATTTCAAAATAAAAACAAAAGGTGAATATTTTTTGAAATGTTTTTATAAAACGTTTTACTTACTTATATTTTTCCTTCTTTCTTTATATATTATATTGCAACTCTATTTCTTATTTTCTTATCCAAAACTAAGGATAAAAATAATACTCAAAGGTGCAACATGGGGACACAAGCGGCGCAACATGAGGACACCTAAATGAAAATCCTTTCCATTCAAAACTCCTGCATATAATTTTGTATTTGCATTACTATTGATGCAATTAAAAATAAATACAAAATTATGGAACAAAATGTCAAAGACACGGATGTCTTATTAGTTAAAGACAAAAACAACAGCGAACTGTATGCGGCAACACTGAAAAAAGGCGAAAAAATCGCAGGGATAAAGCCTGACAACGCTGAAAATCCTGATTTAATCAAATTTGATAAAACAGGGAATGCACTCGAAAATTTCTTTCAAAACTTTAAGCAGCAAATTAAAAACCCAACGCAATTTGAATTTTTCAAAGTGCCGGCGGAAAAGTTTATGGATGCATTTCAAAATCTGCAAAAAGCGTTTCAAAATCCGGACACGCCTGAAAATAAGAAGACTATCGACATGCACAGGGTTAATCCGGACGAACCGAAACAATCACAAGCGCAATCAACTGAAAAGAATTATGCCATAAACCCTATTCAGGTACTATGGGATAAATTTAAAAATTATGGTATTTCTCGCGAAACTTTTGAAAAAACGGACAATCTCGACAAATTGCTTAATTACGAAAAAACAGGTCTTCTCACCTTAACCATCAAAATAGAAGGAGCGCCAACGGTTTATACCGACGGACGCTTTTCGCTTCGCAAAC
>Ga0123354_10020839_pt1 | contig 10316 bp, 7 predicted proteins | sample TergutLab28metaG_2_FD_97872 | JGI IMG/M metagenome (GOLD analysis project Ga0123354, IMG submission 97872) | Labiotermes labralis P4 segment gut microbial communities from Petit-Saut dam, French Guiana - Lab288 P4 | ecosystem: Host-associated > Arthropoda: Insects > Digestive system > Gut ...
AAATTTGTGAGTTTTTCAGAAAAAACAAAAAAGAACTTTTTTGGTGGGGGGGGGGGGATAGGGAAGGTAATTACAAAGTTTCCCAAAATCCAGAACTTTTGCGAGTTTTGTTTTTAAAACAGTGAACATAAAACCGAGGCTAATGTGTACGGTATATATCACCCCTTATTCGTTCTTTGTACGTCTGCTACTTGCACGTCACGTACATAATTTATCGTGTATTCCTATTTAATAATCGCTACAACCTAGCTGCAGAATGATTTCATGTCGTAATAAATAGTGTTATATACACCGTAAGGCACGACGGTTTATTATTATTATTATTATTAAAAGTAACTTGTCACATTACTTATGGCTCGAAAGTAATGTGACAAGTTGTTTGTTAATAACAGTAATAAGTTGCGTTTGATTGTTTACAAGCACTGTTTATTAACGGAGGTCACAGAACAAGATGCCAGACATCAGAGTGATGTATTTCCGTTGCATATTACAACTTCTGCTTTTTAAAGGCAAAAAATCAGTATCCTACGAAAATTTTGGTGTGGGCGATTTATCTCCTTTGTTTACTTGTATGGCATAAGGGAGGCCCCACTGTAGAATACAGTAAACGCGAAGTGTGGAGAAACTTAACAGTTCTGCGGAAGACAGCGAAACATCTTAGACTACTGGCGAGTTGATTGCTTTTAAACCCCAATTATGAACTGCTGTACCATGGAGTATCTGCTCAGTGGATATTTCAAATCAGTCCGAGCCGACGCAACCAGAAAGTTGCCAGTTCGTCCTTTTTCCAGTTGATCTCTTTAGTTGACGTTTTTGTCTTTGGCGATACATTGAGATTTCGGGTGTTTGTCTGATATATTGAATGTTATTATATCTGTTAGTATGTTAGGAGTTTTAAGAGGAATTGAATGTAGCAGCTTGCGTAGGGCTATAGAAGCTGTCATGATGCTTTTGCTGTCCGGCGGACAGGAAGTTATATTACAAGCTGTTCGCGGAATTAAAACAGCCCGATTTAAGACACTTTCTACGTCATGGGAATCTGAGAAGGACGGATGAACACTTTTGCGATAAACGTTTTATAGAAACCAGGAAATCGAGGCGTGTTTACCGGAAGGCATCCGGTAACGTTCGTATCTTATCACATTTTTGTCAGGGGATGCATTATAGTCTTGTTTTGTTCCCGTACACCTGAAAACAAGTGACTTAAGTAGCAGTTCTAGAAGTAGAAACGCAATGTGCACTAAATCTTTCTAAATGAACAGTTTATTGCAAGAACAAAAGCACTGTATGTTGCAATATACGCACCTGTGCAGTACGCATTGCTTTCAGGATCTTGTGTGCCGTGTTCTTCAGCCAAGGTTCAGTATTTCTGAGTTCTGTGAGGAATAATGTATTTAGTTATTAGTCACGTTTGAGGAAGCTTGCTCCACAGATAGTATGATCTGTACCAGAGGCTACAACTACAGTTTTGCGTACTCTTGACGTTGGGCGCGATGGACAACCGAACATGTAGAGTAATGTAGCAGTAAATAAATATCTGCATACTGTTGCATCTCTTTGGATTTCTTCAACCTAGTATTTAATTATGTTTGTTTTGTAAGGGGAATGTTCAGTAATAAAGTTCCACAGTCATTAAAACTATATAAAAAATCATTAAAACGTTGAATGCTGCTCATTTATTTCACGGAAGTAATCGCCGAGAGCGTTTATGCATTTGTCTCATCTTTAAAACATTTCACAATAATGAGGGAGTGGAAGTGGGTCTTCGTGAAGGGTTGCGAATGCGACATCCCGATTTCTACAACGATGCAGTTTTTAAAATTGTGCCAAGATGGGGAAGATGCATCAGCGTGCTCGGGGATTGGACCCTGTGGTGAAAATGATACTTCAGTGACATAATTGAGCTACATTTAGCGTTGTAACGATTTCTCGTTTAAGGTCCGTGACTTAGAGAACCTTACTCGTAGGCATTCTTTGTATGTAATTTATGTATGACAACATGCATATGAAGTGTATAAAATTCCATGTTATCCATAAACATGAACTCTCCTGTTTGTTTCAGCGATAACTGAATGGCGTGTAATTTTGTACAGTTTACATGCATATGTTGGTATTATAAATGATTACAAACACAGTGCACGGAATGAATAAAATTATATTCTTTATTGGCCGTTTAAAGACGACGTACCAATTTCGAGTTTTCCATAATGTAGAATGCGAATAAGTTCGATCGGATAATGCGTGGAATTGAGGCTGTTGCATTTAATTTTAGCGCGGAGTTACACTAGTGTTCTTTCAGCACGCAAGTTAATACGACGAAAATTTTAAAAAAAATGAAAGAAAGAAGGGAAAAAGTGATATCAAACAATACACATAAACATATGGTGAAGTAAAGCTTTGACTGTGCTTAAGTGCCATGCCATGAAGGCGTATGAGGTGTGGAGGAATAGCTCCATGCCTTCTTAAACTCGGCACTGGGTGAGTGAGTGGTCACCACACCCAGGTAGCCCACGGTTTCCGTTAACAGGACGTGGAGTAGCCCCCAAAACCGGTCTGGCGTGTACGCTTTGGAGATAAAAACCTTTACCCTTGACGGGAATCGAGCCACGATTCTTAGGTCGTTCTGCCCGTAGCTTAGTCGCTAAACCGACTGAGTTATTCCGACGCTGAATAAGTAAACGTATAATTTTGAAGCCCACGATTTCTGTACATAATGTGAGCTGCCCACCCGGATATTGCGAAGTTGATGGCGTTGGTCAAGCTGTGAAGTTATTGACTCAGTAAATATGTACGTTACGATGTTTGTTTGTCTTCGTGTTAACAACTGCAATACGTTTAAAGCAACTTACAGGTCATTCGATAAAACATATTTGTAGTTGGTATAGACTAATTTATGTTTCGACACTGGCAGGGTTTTGAACTGTTGAAAGGTTGGTCGCGACGTGACTTTGTGGTGCAGTTGTGGTACCCATGACAACTTGGACTTATGGATTTTCTGCAAAACGTTGGCCATCAAGAAACTATTAATTGATTGTAGAATGGAAGCATGTTAACAGGATAGGCAATGTACGTATAATGTGACATTGCAGGGCGTTCGCATAATGTTTGTACCTCCTAGGCTGTTCAAACAGCCTGGTACTATTTCACTTCTATCGCGCTGTTATTTCGCCGGTAACAACAAAACGTACGCAGGTAATGATGTACAGTGCCGATATTTTTGTTCGATTTTAACGAAAATTCCAGTTTTCTCGAGAGACTTTCGTAAAAGTGTCGCGTTCCAAGTTTTACGAAAATTAGTCCAGTGGGAGCCAATTTTATACGTGCGGTCAGATGGGCGGACAGGACGAAGCTAATAGCCGCTTTTCGGAAATGCGAACGCGCCTAAAACGTGTAAAAGTGCTAGGGCTTTGATTACAGTTATTTGGTGGTGGCTCCCCCCCCCCCCCCCCCCGCTCCACGCGCCCCCTGGGGCCGGGGCGAGGGGATAGCCGCGTTTTGGGAAAGGGCAGAGGCCTAAAAAGGGTGTAAATGGGTGGGGTTTTTTGTCCCTTTTTTTGGGGTGGGCCCCCCCCCCCCCCCCATGGCTCGACAGCCCTAGTGAGGCCAGGGCCTCATTATCGAGGCTTCACAATCAGACTCAGCCGCACCACACTCGGTAGGATTCCTCTGGATGAGTGATCGGCCTGGCGCAGAGATCTCCGCCTGACAACACACAGCTCTCACAAGAGACAGGCATCCATGCCCCCGGCGGGATTTGAACCGGCAATCTCCGCAAGCGTGCAGCTGCAGACCCACGCTTTAGACCGTGCGGCTACTGGGACCGGCAGTGTCTGCTTGTAGGGATGTTATTATGTGAGCTGCTTGTCACATGCACTGCTGCCATGTAGTGTTCTGGAAAAACAGCAGTGGGATAAAATCAATGACATCGGCTTTGTAAGGGAATCAAATCCGTTTGCTGCGGGTGGATGAATTGGACAGGTTGTGGAAGGGAGTGGTCGTGGCCTGATTGAGATACTGTCCGGTATTTTCCTGGAGGAACTCGCCAGAACCTCAGGCTGGTCGGTATCTCGCACCGGACACGTGCCTCGTACGGGTCAGGGTCAGGAACGTGAGTTTTCAATTTGTACGTTGTTCATCTCGTTGGTTACACGCTCTTGGTAAAGGTTAGTCGTCCCTGTCCGTGCCATGAAGGTGTGTATGGGCAGTGGAGGTATAGCTGCAATTATTCTTAACCTCGGCGCTGGATGGGAGTAAGCTTCAAGCCCCGGCCGCTTTACCCCGCGAAAGAAACCTGGCACCCATTGAGTAGAAATGTGGTTGGGCACTAGACACTCTGGACGCTGTGGAGAAGAGAAAAAATCTCTTTCTCCCATCGGCCTTCGAACCAGGACCGTCCAGCTGGGATACTAATGACGGTACCTACTAGTGCTGAGAAATTGTTAATATTACAGCCTCTCTTGCGAACATGTTATCTTGTTTGTCATCGTTTGTCATCAGTGTTGTCAGGCACGTTTCGGTGCTTGGAAATAATGAGTCTTGTTTCAGTCCACGGTGTTGCGCTGTTTCCCATTTGAGTGTTGGCATTAGTCCAGAGGTTTGTGCTATCTACGCCTCGAGATGCGTGGAGTATATTTTAATGATTAAACCTGCCTAGTTCCTTTAGCTCTGTTGTTCTGGAATTTTCATAACGAAGCTAGTCCCTTCGGCAGTGTAACAAATTGGGCCCTATTAGATCCTGGATTTTCCGATTTGGGGGTTTATTTAGCATTGCGTTCGTAGATTCGAAATGTTTAAGTCACTCGATAGTGGGCGTGACATAACCTTGGTACGAGTCAAAAGTGTATGTCGGAGAATGCCATTAGGGAACGATGGAACTATTCTAGATGCACATTTTAAAAATGGTAACATGAAACGCGGCTCGGCACGTCGTTACTTGTACGTGTGCGATTTTTATCTGGAGGTATCGGATTCGAATATCTCTATTGTAGTAGAATAACGGGTTGACAGGTTTCTCGTACTTCTCCTTGGCACGTCTGATGTGAATGTTGTGATAGTTTTGCGTACCTATGCATATTATCAGTACTACACAATTTTTTGGGCGCGTTAGCGGAACTGCGAAAAGCAACTGTCACCTACAGTTATCACTCTAACGCGCTGTTTTTATTAATCTTGGAAGCTGATTTTAAGATGGGTCCTTGTCTTTGTGATTCTGCTGGCCTTCACGCTTTCCTATTTGAAAAATGAGTTTTCAGGCGCGTTCGCAAAATTTCGAAAACCGCGTATTAGCGTCGTTGTGTCTGTCCTTCTGCCCGACCGCATGGAACAAGTCGCTTCCACTGGACGGATTTTCATGAATTTTGATATTTGAGTATTTTTCGAAAATCTGCCAGAAGATTCAGTTTGCTTTAAAAACCTGGCAAGCATAAAGGGTACTTTGCACTATGTACATTTACGATATCTGGCCGAGTTTTCCTTATGAGAAATGTTTCAGACAAAAGTTATAGAGAAAATCAAAACATATTTTGTGTTCAGTACCCCCCCCCCCTCTCGAAAATCATGCCCTTTATGAGATATGTGGAAAAATATGGTAGAGCCATGCAAATCACAAATGACAATATAACACGGCTCATGCCCTTTGCATGCTGGATAATTAAGGCTAAAGACACTCACAGTATGTAATACTTATTGCTTTTCCACGGTTACAGTGGTTACCCGAACGCGTCTCAGTGTTACTTATTTACATAGCCTGTCTTGCTACCTTCGTTTCTTATCACCATTAGATGTCACCTGCATTCCCATTCGACTCTGCATTCCCTTTTTAGAAAACAGACGTAGCCGTAGGAATCCAGGGTTGTGTTTGGCACGTACCGAGTTGGTATCTCGAGGGGATTAATGTTGTCCTGAGGAATGTTTAGGTGTTTCTCGGATTATGCGACGAATGTCAGAAAAGGCCATGACAGTCACCTGCCAAGTCCGTATCTGCTTATCGTTCGTGATCATTTTCGCCCTCGTTCGATGCTGTGTGACGTTTGCAGCAGTAATCTCGCATCACTTCAGAACGATCTACAAAGGCGGCAGTGGGGCGAGACATGGCGTTTCTAACTTAACTGACAACATTAACACAACGAAACTCTTGCCCCCAGATCATTTTTGTATATGTTCCTGTGACGGTAGAAGCTTTTGTAAGCAAAAAAAAGTGTTATGCAGGTTACTCTTTTGAATTCCTTATCACAACGTTCCCTCGATCAGGGCAACAACCTCTCAGTTACATAAATACTGACATTTACCTTATATTAATCATGGAAGTTCATGTAAGGTTACTTTCAGCCGTTACGAAGTTCGAGTTTACTAAACGAGGTTAACCTATACAGCCTCGCGTATTGTCACGAACAGTTCCTGGCCGGACTACCGAAACAAGTGCCTTTGTCAGATCCTTGTCCGAATGCTAAGGTAGCAGGAAATGAATGCAGCACTGTGTCCAATCCATTGTTTCCCATTTCATAATTCATTGTCACAAACTTTGTACGTGCTAGTAGGTTTACAGGCTTTCACGTAGATGTTTCGAAATAGTGTTACTTGTTATTACACCGTGTATGTTCCGACGTTTGAGAGAAACGTGCTGTCTTCTTCTTCTTCTTCTTCTTCTTCTTCTTGAGCGTGACTGAATGAGAATAGTCTGGCACCCTCAGTCACCCAGAAGATGAAGGCAGCATGTTCCTCCGAAACGTCGGAACGTATAAAGTGTAGTAGCCCAGAAGACTATCATCGTAGTAGGTGTTTCTTCGTTAAACAGTACGACTACATGATCGTAGATTCTAAGCGAAGATTCTGTAGGGATTGTCGTGCATTTCCGAGGTAGGCCTACATGAATTTGAAGTCTGCTTGAATTGAAGCGTTTATGATGCACTAAGGCATTCTTGGATGACTGGCCGTCTCGAAGTCCGGTTAAATATAAACGTTTCGGGAGCCTGATCTGTTTCCTTCGTCGGGATTGGTGTGGGGAATGACCTGAAGTCGCCAGTATAGAGGTACGGGCCTGTGTCAGTCCGTCATTGCGGTGTTTCTACATAATCGGCACACACAGCGATAGGAGGGTGGAGTCATATTGAGCAGTCATCACGCACTTTACATTTGACGCCTTGTTGCTGACCGTGGTGTACGAATCCCCCATCCTTTGTCGATTAGCTACCGTTCTCCTTTTTTTTTCAACCTGACCCTACTGGAGCTTGCGCCCTATGTGTCCGAGGGCTGTAAAAGTGTTGACGGTGTTGACGCTCATCCAAGTTGGAAACGTACCCTGTTGAAATTATTCACGTGTAGCCGTGTTTATCTTCTGTATCGCCCCTTTGTTTTCGGCGAGTACAAGAAGGTTTCAGAAAATACCGACAACTTTATTCTGACTTCGACGTATATGTTACACGTGATTAGCAGATGGTACACTTCAGACTTCAACGTAGTCAGCATTAACTTTTAAGTATTTGTCCCACCTTGACACCAGGGCCTGTATCCCGGCGTAGAAGAAATGGGTGTCAAGTTTGTGTAGCAAGACGTTTGACGGCTTGCTTACACATCAGAGACTGTTGCGTCTGTGCTTCTCAGACGGTCCAAAGAAGTGGAAATCCATGGACCGCATACTGTGCGCTGGACTCAGGTCGCTGCGTTTGGGAGATTATGGACCACCCTTCCCAACAGTTCTGGTCTGGCACTCACTGAATGCCGTCTTTTTGGACCCCATCGGGAGCACCTGGCTGGCGCAGTTTGCAACACGCGGACGCTAAGCAAGCTGTCACAACCTGTGTACAGGCGCTTGACACCTAGTTCTTGTACGCCGAGATGAAAGTTTTTAAGTGAAACGGCTTAAATGTCAGTGGTCACTGCGTGAAGGTGTGTGTACCATCTGCTGCAATGTGCCGTGTTTTACCTTACTTTTCGAAATTTCCTGTGTATCCTAATAAAGGCGAACGGTTGTGCGGTGAGAAACGGAGTTGTTAGTTCAGTAGAGCTTGTCTTTGCGCTCTTTCATCATTGTATTAGATGTAGACTGACGCACTAACAACTAGATAACCATTGGCCTTGGTCATGATTCAGAGGTCTTCAAGTTATCTGATATATATTATTTGTCACTTCCCGGAGCCCCTATGAGAGGTCAGATGAGTGATCTACATTAATACAATAAGCGAGCCGTCCGGAGGTGATAAACGATATTTGTCAGATAAGATAATTTTCCTTTGTACCAGGAAAATGTTGCAGCTTGATTCGATGGCCTAATTCGATGGCCTAATTCGATGCTGTGGATCTGCCTACTTGGCACGAACTTAGATGCCGGTCTTGTAGCTCGTGTAATTGTAAGAACGGATCGATCTGTGTCCTACATACACTTTTCTACATGTGGCGTGATTTCGACTCATGAAAATTTCAGTACAAATCATCCTGTACCGGTCTTCATATACTTATGTTAGCTATTAGCCGAGTTGTGGACTGGCCTTATATTCGTCATTGTCTGCGATTTGTTGTATTGAGTAACCGTTAAGGTTTTTATAACCCTGTAAATTGAATGCTTGTCAGAATACTCGTTTACTGCGGCTGCTTGTTTCGACAACTCATTTTGCCATCAGGCGAGTTTTACACATAATGGTAAAATGCAGTTAACTTTCTAATTTGTAAAATGTCATAATACCTCAGTAGAATGTTTTAAAATTGTTATGCGGACGAACATTTTTGGAGTAGCTGATCATTTTATCGTCGTCACGGGTTAAAACGTGGGCCGGGTAGCTCAGACGATATAGCGACTGGCTACGGGCTGGACGGTCCGGAGATCGAATCTCGGTGGGGACGAGATTTTCCGCACCTCTCCCGACCGGCCGTGGGACCCGCCCAGCTTCCTGTACAATGGGTACCGGTTCTTTCCCGGGGGTAAAGAGCTGCCGGGGCGTGACTTTGACTCGTCACCCCGTTCTAGTGCCGTGGTCGAAAAAGAGTAGAGCTATACGACTACTCCCTGTATGGGCCGTGCGGCCTGTACAGATCCTCAGTGCCTGTTCAAGGGTGCACTTTACCTTTTTTTTACTTTTACTTGTTAAAACACTTTGTATTTGGTCACTGTCCTGTCTCTGCCACTTAAATTAACGTTAGATGAGGCGGTTCACGTCGAAGAGTGGACGGTTTTGAAACGCCTGTTGCAAAGTGCTTGCCGTAAATAAAGTTCTCACGTCGTAACTTTTAATTTTTGTGTGCATACGTTGTACGAATATGACAGTGGTCGGATGGTTGTTGGTATGTGATGTGTACGTTGTAATATGAACGAGTTAACACTTCGCCTGGTAATGGCAAAATACTTTGTGGAAACATGTAGCGAGACTGAACGAGTATTCTGGTAAATGCACACTTTAGGGCACTATACACTCTCAATTAAACTGAGCGATTTTACTGCGTGACGTCATACCTGACGGAAAAACTGAGTAAACTGCGCAGTTTTGCGAGGCAATAGCGCGGGCCTTAGAACTGTCCTTTCCAGTCGTCTTTCACACAGAGAACTGCGCAGTTCACTCAGGGAATCCCACACACTTTCAGTTCAGTTTTTCGTGCAGTTTTTTTTCACACAGTTAAACTGCACAGTTTAACTTGGAGAGTATGGGGCCCTTTAGAGTTGTAGTGCACTGAGAATAATGAATCATTAGCATATGTCACATCTTTACAACGGTTATGGTGTTTTTAGATCCCACATACTTGGAGGGGAATGACCTTTTTTATTTTTCTGTAGAGAAGATGCCCCGTTTTGTTAATGAACTAAATCACAAAAAGTCAATTTTAGTCAACACAGCGGCATCGAGAAACTTTAATGTAAATAGACCTGTATGAAATACATATTTATGGAAACTACACAGTATTGTATTTGAGTTGCGTTGTATTAAAATGATATCAAATATATACTTCGTCAAACACAACTGTCTAATGCTTTATAAATTTATAATTATTATTATTTACTGCAATTGGGTTGTCACCCGGTGGCAATGGTTATTTTACATGTATACAAAATATGAAATTGGTCACTACTAAATTTAAGTCGGGAGGACTGCATGAGAAGTATGTAGTGGCAACGTGCTTTTAGGCACAGGGAAACCAAGAAAAGCCTGTGTCGAGCTGTGCACACATAGTACAACACACGTAAGATAACAACAATACACACGGCCAACCAACAGCAATTACACACAAAACAACTTAAAACTAGCAACAATACACACGAGACAAATTATAATACATGTACGAAAGGTAAAAACACCCAAGTAAGAGAGTACTGCGTACGGTTTCTTGTAATT
>Ga0123354_10020840_pt1 | contig 10316 bp, 6 predicted proteins | sample TergutLab28metaG_2_FD_97872 | JGI IMG/M metagenome (GOLD analysis project Ga0123354, IMG submission 97872) | Labiotermes labralis P4 segment gut microbial communities from Petit-Saut dam, French Guiana - Lab288 P4 | ecosystem: Host-associated > Arthropoda: Insects > Digestive system > Gut ...
ACAGGGGGCCAGATCGGGTGAGTATGGGGGATGGGGGATCACTGTCATGTTGTTCTTGGCCAAAAACTGCGAAACTTTAAAGGACCTGTGAGCCGGGACATTGTCGTGGTGGATAATGAGGTTGTGGTTTCGCCATTTCTGTGGCCTCTTGCGCCGCACATTTTCACGTAACCTTCTTAGAACATCACAGTAGAAGTCTGCATTGACCGTAATTCCAGGTGGGACAAATTCCCGGTGTATGACCCCCTCTTAGTCAAAGAAACAAATGAGCATCGTCTTCAATTTGCTTTTTTGGGTCTTGGAGACCTAGGACTCTTCCATTGCGAAGATTGCAGTTTTGTCTCTGGGTCGTAAGCATAAACGATGCTTTCATCTCCTGTGATGACGTTCAAGAGGAGTTTCCTTCAGTTCCTGACAGATCGCTACTCGACTGTCTTTCTGATCCTGGGTCAACACTCTCGGCACAAACGTCGCTGCAATCCGATGCATGTTCAGCTGTTCTGTGAGAATTCGCTGACAAGATCCATAACCAATTCCAACCTCTGCACAGAGATCGTGTATGGTACGACGACAATCCTGGTTGACAGCCGCCCGTGCCTGTCCCACTTTTGAGGAGTTGTTGTCGTGCTTGGCCGACCTGGTCGATCATCATTAGCAGTCGAAGTTCTGCCATTGTTATAACGTCCAAACCACTCAAAAGTTCGGCTACGGCTCATGCACGAATCACCAAAAGCCTGTTTCAGCATTTCAAATGTTTCACTTCCCGTTTTACCCAATCTCACACAGAACTTGATGAACACCCTTTGTTCGTCAACTTCCGCCATACAGCCGATATCAGAAAATCGCAGACGGCTGATGCAATACACACATAAAGACACGTGCAACAATCAAACGCTTTCACATCCAACCACGCCACTCGGCACACTCATTCACAAGACACCACCGCAACACACCCTAGCGAGAAACTCGTGAACTACATGCGACTTGCGTGTTATGAGCATTGTCCTGGGACTTTTGGATACACCTTCGTATTTACCTTCATTTAGTAGCGAGATTAAGAATGGGAAGGACTATGCCCCAACTAGCCCCATACGTTATCATGGCTTTGTGTTAAATTACAGCACAGGGACACGTCTCAACTTTACCGCAGCCATACTTACCTATAGAGTAAGCACGTTTTAACAACAGTCAAGTTGCATTTTCTGTAGATTCAACAGTTAATGTAAAGTAAATTGACACCGCACAATCTTAATAACTAGATAAACGTAACTTTTTTAGATAGGTAATGTAAAGAGACATCGTATTTTTAACAATTCTAACAACCGGATAAATATAACCTTATAGATTCAACTAATCAGCAATTTATACAATTTTATGACTAGACAGACTAAGCAAACATAAATGTAAATAGACATAGAACTTTTCGCAAATTCTAATAAGTTTAATAACTGGATAAATATAACCTCAACATGACATAACATGTTTATAGTAAGTAATATACAGTAATCACACCCAAAAAATTCACACATAAATTTTACTACTATTTGCTCATATTTATAGAACTGTATTTTAGTAATTTTAGACCACTCACTTGTTTCAGTGTGATGATACCAGAGGCTGTGTAATGCAATTTTGATCTCCTGATGATGTGCTCGAAACATGCAGAGGCACGAAATAAACTTGTTGTAAAACAAAAATGGTGTGCATCAAATTGGTTAATTACTGAGATAAATGTAATCTTGCTGTTACGTTTACAAACCACCCACTTCCGGACAAACGTTTGTCTTCTTGTGAGGAACTTACTCTTTAAGGTTGCCCACGCATGTGTTACTTCAGGCTTTCACCGCTGCAAAAATTATACCTTCGTTCTTCCGGGGTGTTACGCAGCGTAGATTGATAGTTACCGACGTTTCGGGACAACCTATCGGTTCCATCTTCGAGAACTGCTTTACCCTTGAAGACGGGACCCGACAGGTGGTCCCGAAATGTCGGTCAATAACGAACGATTTACGATGTGTAACATCCCAGAAGAGCGAAGACCTTACCCAAGCATTAAAGATATTTAATTTACACAAGACCAACTTTACGTCAATGATCATGACTCGCGTAATAAGTTGCCTGACTTGTTGATCGCTCTGTATTTACTCAGTCACTCCAGTTCAGACCAACTAACACTGGACCATCGCAACATGCAGGCATCTCCGTATTCAGTAACACAATGCAACGCAGCATAGGGAGTCGGAAATATGTGTTTAAGTCTCGAGCGATTTCGAGCCCAGGACCTCAATGTTTATGCAGGGCGTTTAAAAATTTTTCTCCAGACATAATCAACTGATGTCCAGGAACCATTCCACAAGGTAAGCAGGCTAAGTCATAGCTGTAATGGATTACAGGCGTACAAGGTAATTGAATAGGCTAACATAGTCTCTAAAATTATACAGCTAAAGAGGGAATGACGTCACGCTTCGCACATAACTCAGTCTCTCGAAGACAAGCCGCCGAGAGCTAAAGGGGTGGAGAAAAACAAACAATGGTGGGTCCCCGGATAACGGTTATTAACATCATTTGCCCGCGACCGCTCGCCCTATGCAATTACAGCCAATGGTTCAACCTGAGCCATAAGTTATGGTGTACGACAGCACGGGGCTATCTATCGGGTTGGAGATGCAGACAGGTGAACCAAACTGAGACCCTGCCTCATCCGGCGGTACGCGCACTTGCAACACACCAGGCTGCAACGCGTGCATGCAGACCACAACAGACTACTGTCGCCAGAACACCAGCAACTGGTACGACCCGCACTCACAACGCTAGCAACTGCTGCATGGTGCTACTGCATGCATCGGGGAGTTGGGTCTAAACTCCTGAACAATCTAAACGGCTATGAAGAACAAATTTCTGGGAGGGGGTGTATATAAAACAGAGCGACGAACGAATGCAAGTAGATGAAAGCAAAAAATTACACATTAATTCAGGTAATGAAGACAGTTCTGTCAACAGATCATGGACAACACCTACAGAAATTAAATCATATCTACTGGAAGGATTGCTTGATACAAAAAGACTGATTTTCAAAGTCAACAGGAAACGTCTGACACTGTATAAGAATTCGTGTGGAGAAAGTGAGAAAAATAAAACTAACCCTGGGCAAGGATGGCCAGTACAAGAGGCAGGATCCGAACGGGGCAACGTTACTGCACGAGATCAGTAAAGCTAGCTACACACGCGGACAGATGCAGTGCAGTTACCGTATTGTAGAAATACAATCACAAACACTCCAGCCGCTGCCATGTTTGTACCCCTTCACATAACACAATTTGTTACATAGAATGTTTGGGCACACGGTATTGTAAACACCGACCAAATGCAGAACACGTCACTGCAACTTCATACATGCCATATCACACTAATGTAGAGCACCAACACACCCACATATTTCTGTTGACTCTGCGACCGTCACCAGGCCGCTCTACAAGAATACTGATAAAAAATATACAAACTGTCAAATTATTTAAGTAAAACCACTTGAAGGTGCGGCGATTATCCCAAACGCTCCCTATAGTTGTAAAGTGCCCATGTACTGTAAAAAACATGTAAAATTGCAAATGTAAGAAACAAAATAACTGGGCGTGTTTATGCTGATTGTTAGTTGCACGTACATGATACACACCCTGTCAAATGAATGTCAATATGTGCCACAGGGGAGGTCAACGCAAGTTTACATTTAAAGTGTTTCGACTTCTTGTGAGTTATCAACATCATGCAGAACAAAACGTCAACAGGAAACGTGTAAAGCACGAAGTAAAACCAAGGTCTAAAAATGTACACCAGCGAACTGCAGTGAAACCGGTCGTCTGGAGCAGCATGCAGTAGCAGAGACTGCAGAATGCACAGTTATCCCGCAGAAAGTCGATATGTGATCGTAAAGTAGGAAGCAGCACTGCACGTGTGTGATACGGAACTAAGCAGGGTACGAGTCATGGCAGCCAGCGCAATGTAAGTGCATGCACAGAAGTGCAGTTCGAGGAACTGGCATTGTAAAATATGTAAACGTTCGTCACGTATCCCACACACGTGACGAACGGTGCAAAAATTGTTCCCACCGCTTCTGCCCTGATGAAATAAAGTGAAATCCGCGTGCACAACGTGAAATGGCTGTGCATATGCGCACAACACACCACTTTCATCACACTGCGCAGCCTGAAGTTGTGGTAACGCACCTGGCAGTTACGGGGTACTATTCTTGACCAAAACCACCCACCCTCAGTCTTCTCATCCCTCTGTACGTCAAACAGTCTGCATACAGCCTTGCTCGGGCACAGGGAATGATTGCTACGTTTGTTCACCCCTAGTCCCATCCCACGAGCCCTGTCCAGCTCTCAGACTAAGCAAGCTGATAGTCCTATAATTGGTACTGATGCTTTCCGTTTATGTATTCCATATAATAGATTTTTATTACGTCCGCCCAGTTAATGAGTTGCATGAGCCAAAAACTACGGATTATGAATTACTCGCCTTTACCTTTCATCGCAAGGCGAGATAAACACGACAACATTAGGTGGGATGCTGTTGTCACAAAGCACCAAGTTCAATAAAACAAAGCCACAGATAAGGTTCGTATACAGTTTGGTGCTGCCTTAACCATCAAAAGCTCCTATTTCGAATCTGTGAAGCCATTTACCACGCATTACCCTCCAGTGTCGACGAACATTTTTAGCGACGCCAACACCTTATACGAACGGCGTCGCGATTAGCGGCACGCGACGCAGACGCCTCCATTCTCGATCCTTTGCTATAGTGGTCTCCCAAAAGAATTAAGTCCGTGGAGCAGCGTCCTCCCTAACATGCTGAGATTCGCTCAGCTAGTCAAATTCCCCGTCTTGTATGTGTCCCGAAGGTTCATTACCGTGTTCACAAAAGCCTGAGACACGTGATGGTAAGACACACATTAAAACCTCACCACTGCAACGAGGACGTAGTGTTCGGGAAAATAAAACTTCTGTACAGATAGGATGAACTGTCTTCAGTAAATTCAGAGCAGTAGAGGATAAATTTGTACACGAAACTGTAGAGAAGGCGGCTAGATCGGTTGACTTGGTCGGTTTTATTCCTTTGAAGCCAGTGACACAGAGCCTAGGGTCAGAGGGGAAACGCAGTGAGGAAAGACGGGGTGTCTGATTGTGGCTAATGAACAACTCAGTGGTGATGACAGGTCAGTACCATTCACTGGAGTAGTATGACAATCAGGCAAAGCCAGAAATATTCGGAGGAACATCGGCCTGTGTCACGCTCTCCCTCACCAATGTCAAAAGTTAGCACGGATGCCACGCTGAAGCGGTTACGAGACACAGCACCGCACTGCAAGCAAACAGCGTCAGACACTGCAAGTTGCGTGGTTCATGCAGTCACATGCTGACCTAATAATATACAGGAGCCTCTTCTTTCCTACAAGCTACGTTAGTTTGGATTTTAACTGCAAACTTTACTGAATATCTTAAGTGTATATTAGTTCTTTATTGGGAATCATAGCTAATTTATGTATTTTATGAGGACAATTGTGAAGGAGAGGCCTCTGACACAGCATACTTTTCTGTTTATGTACTTGTGTCTGCTACCTGATGACCGCAACATGTTTTAGGAACGTAAATAAATGAACGTGCGGCGTTCAAACTTTGTGTTCGTGCGGATTTCAGTCGCTACAGAAAAGTGGCTTCATACAGATCCGAAGCACACCGGCATATTCAGGCAAACGATACAAGATTTACAAGAAGAGCAAGTTTTGCTGCATGAAACAGATCCTGCCCGGTTTTCCTCACATTTCATGGCACAAGACGTCGTGATTTTGTGTCGCAGTGTCCACTGCGTGTCACCCCTCAGTAACTTTTCAAATATGTGACAAATCTTCGAGCTGAACGCCTGCGCGACACGACACCCCTTAACACCACATTCGTGATGTTTTTCTCGCGACACAAGTAACAGTGAGATGCTAACCACGCGATCTTCTCAAGCCGAACACACACTGGTGATGCTAATGTTATAGCATGGCGTAACATCCTCAAATTTTGTGCCACGTCACATTTCCGAAAAACAAGCAATATTTGTAGATTTTCTTTTTGACTAAGTAAAACAAAAAACACGGCGACCACGTAAGATCTCCATTTGCCTTTCAGTTTTATCACAATAATAATGCACTATAACAAACTAGGAACGTAGAAGTTTGAATGGATACACCGTAAACATGCTGGAAATATCACACGTAAAACATGCAGGAATAGGCCACGATGCTTATCTTTGTTATGACCTCCGACAAGCAGAACAGTAGAAATGACAGCGTACAAAGAAATCGATAACAAAATGGTATATAAACTTAACCACTAGCAATAATTGTCAACATGCCGCTCGGTAGGTTCGCGATTTACAGAACAAGAAGCGTCAGAAGTTTGTGTTGCTCTTCAACAAGGCCTACCAACCTAAAGCAGGGTTGTTAACATTCCAAACGCACGACAAAGCATGTCACTTACTTGGTATTCACGTGGAGTCAGAGCATTACAAATAATGTATATGACTATAAACCACAGGCACTGGTAACAAATACGTAAGGCAGGAAAGCAATTATAAAGGTTAATAACACTGAACAAAATAGAGATGTCGTGTTTACAGTTCGATATCAAAGGTTTCTGTGTTTTGAAGTGGAACTTACAATTTACGTACTGATTTGATATACTATCTGTACAGCACCCACTATCTTGCGAACCATTGTGTTACCGTAACCCCTTCCTTCTAGTGTAACAACCTACAGTTAAAGACGCAGGAGCAGGGCGCCTTGTCTCCTTAAGATCGGATACTCAGTCCTAACTCTGAGCACTGCAGGACACGACCCGAGATGCTGACGGATTTCTTGCATTCAGCTAACTGCGTTGAACGTCTGGCGAATGTCCGGTGGACGACTGCTGTCTCCCTCTGATACATGACTTGCTACCGGTGCCACGTGATGGCTCACTGAAGTGTTACGCCGAGTAATTAACACAATTAAACGGTCAAAAAGAAGTATCTAGTAAAACAGTTTCGGTTGTTAGTGTTGCTGGAAACACGGCGGAGTATCCAACCTCAAACTACAAAATTCACGCGGCTTCTCGTCTTTGGATAGGGCCAGTCACTTCTGACAAGCAAAAAGACATCTCTTACTTTCACTTCGACGTGCCCCTGCCTTGTGCCGCCATTATGTAGCAGACGGTAGTGCAATCTACAGCTGTAAAGCCAAGGTGCACTTACTTTTTCGCTACGGCCCTATACCAAAGACTTCGCGTGTCTGAGCCAGTCTTCCGAACATCAGAACCTGATCGACCACATGCACGTCATTTCGCAAAAATAAGGAAAATTACCGTATTGCCGGTTCACTGTGGGCCTGGATAGCTCAGTCGGTATATCGACTCGTTTCGGGCTGAACGGTCCGGGGGTCGAATCCCGGTGGGAGACGAGATTTTCCGCACCCGTCCAGACCGGCCCCAGGGCCCACCCAACCTCCTAAACAATGGGTACCGGGTCTTTACCGGGGATAAAGCGGCCGGGGCGTGGCGATGACCACCCACTCCCATCTACCACCGAGGTTAAAAAAAAGGGTAGGGCTATACCTCTTCGTTGCCTGTTATAGGGTGAACTTTACCTTTATCTTTATTACCGGTTCACTGGTGGACAGACAAGCCAGCAACGAGCTGCTCATAGAGACGGTTCAGTTACTTAAAGTCACCGCTCATATCACCCTGTCTTCACCCTCTACACAGGCTACGCTACGCATATAGCAGTACGTGCTACGTTCGTACGTTCGATGGCGGCCCATCGTCTGCCATCAATCTAGGTAAACTGATCATCGCAGCATTTCAACCTGGACACCGCGCAGAAATGTCTGGACTTCCGAGGCGCCAGACAGACGGCTCGAGAATGGACGAAGGTGGTGCTGCAGGTCGACGAACACACGGGATTAGAGGGTTGTTTGTCCGGGATTAGGTCTAGAAATTTGCCGGCCTGGGGTCGGATAAGGGAGATCAGCCGACGTCAGCCTCGCCTTATCAGGTCCGAATACTGGTTCTGGCGCTGAATTGATGGTTCTCTTGTTCGAGGTATAGAACAAATCGCGAACTCAACATTTAAATTCGGATTCTGAGAAAGCCTTCAATAAAGGTAATTAAGGTGGTTTCTGGGCACGAGACTAGTCACTGCGGTCGCCTTTGATCAGTCACTGACTAAACACCCTGTTCATATCTAACGTCACGAAACACAATCATTCACAATGTGCGCACGTTATCCTCCACTTGCAAGCATTCACAACAACATACGCACTGTAGCATAACCAAATATGCAGCCAACACCTCCTCGGTTATCCTAACAGCCTGACACCACCTCCCTCAAAAAGAACGCTATTATGGCGATATGATGTTGTCGGCAACATACAACGTACTTATATCTTCACGTCACGTACGCAACATGTATGCTCGATATTTAACAAGTCCGGATTTTTTCTACTTCCCTTTTTTTTTAACAAAGTGCCCAACATCAAACTTCACCGAAATCCGTCCCGTGGGAGCCCCGCTGGCACATGCAGCTGAGCGTACATGACCAAGCTATTAGGCGCTTTTAACGACTACGCGAAAGCGCCTAATAAAGAGATTAAGTGAACACACCACAGGAGTAGTGAATACAATTGTACCAGTGATTGGTGGCAGCTGGCAATAACGGAGACGTACTACTACCGGAGATCGGCGTGTGCTGGCCGTACCCAAGGTGAGATACTCCGGCACCCATCCTTGTATCCAAATTATGATACTGTATGCACCGGGGACCAGAGGACAAGAGTTCGAGTCCAGCCATAGCAATCCACCATCAGCAGCTGCGCTTAAGTGCAAAGAAACGAGAGCAGTGAGGGGGTGAACAGGTAGAAAGTTGTATCAGGAGCAGGGCAGTGGGAGAAAAAAGCAGAGGCGCACAAGATTCAAACCGTTCTCTGCCAGAAAATGCGTGTACTACGGATGCGATCCCCAGGAATGCGGGGAATTTTAACGTGTGCGGGAAGACGGATATCGAAGATCGGAATTAGGGGAACTTTCTGTATATCAACAATAACAAGCACGTACGGGCCGAGGTTGGCACGTAAAGGTTCCTGGACGGACGCCAGTAATATCAGTAACTAATATGTAATGGTGCATATAATGAGAATCCATCACTTTTGTAGCACCCTGTGACAATACACGACAGTACAGTATACCACAAAACGTTATACCAACACAGTAACGTATTTATATTTTCAGTAGTGTACTCTGTTGGTGTCGAATCCATCATTTGAGGACGGGAGTAGAATCATTTCCCGCAACGTTCTGAACGTTAAATTAAACAATTTTAATTGCATAATCTCTGGATGTTATTTTAACATATAAACATGATACACAGTTATAATTTTAAAAAAAGATACAAAATTCCGCAAGATCTCACTAACAGAATAATTGCAAGCTACAATGTACTTATGGTTTTGAACTGCTGTAACAAGAAGTGCCTGATGTTGATTCGTGCGAACTGTAACAGGCAGCTGTGTGTGTGTGTGTGTGTGTGTGTGTGTGTGTGTCACGTGACGTTACCGTGTTGCGTTGGGAGGGGGGGGGCTGAACTGCGGCTGTTTGCGACAGCAAATTAAACGCCCACCAGACAGTGAAATAAACGGTTTCGACAAGGTAGGTTTATTTAATGACTATGTGCAAATGATCCATGTTAGCCTTCTCTGTATCCAGCGGTAGGCCATGTTAGCCTGCTCTGTATCCAGCGGTAGGCCCGTGATGGCTTACACTTGCAAGTATTTTTCCAGCACTGGCCCGTACGGTCTGCACGTCAGCACATTTCGAATGCAGAGTGGAAATGGAACGTGGAATGTCACAGAACAGCACTGTGGTCAGTAGCGTAATGTATAGACAAGCACCGGCACATCTTGCGACGTCGCGTAGCAACATCCAACGGACTAATGAACGAACGAACGAACGAACCAACCAACCAACCGGTCTGCGCACACATGAGCTCGCTTCACATTACGGCCAACAGGTGCGTGGCTGCCCTCCTCTATCTTATTGTGATCACCAGCAATCTTCAACAACGAGATAATCTGTAATTACAGGTTATGAGCTAGTTGCTTGGGGTTACTGACTGCTCGCTCAACGAAAACTAACTTTAACTTAAAAAAAAAAAAAAAAGAAAGGGGAAGTCACGCCCGGTCTCTTAAAACCTAGCTAAAAAAACCACAAACACGCGAAATCCCGCGCACCCCCCCGCACCCTCCC
>Ga0123354_10020842_pt1 | contig 10316 bp, 5 predicted proteins | sample TergutLab28metaG_2_FD_97872 | JGI IMG/M metagenome (GOLD analysis project Ga0123354, IMG submission 97872) | Labiotermes labralis P4 segment gut microbial communities from Petit-Saut dam, French Guiana - Lab288 P4 | ecosystem: Host-associated > Arthropoda: Insects > Digestive system > Gut ...
CCAGTCCATATACCCACATCCCACCTCCTGGAGATCCATCCTAATATTATCCACCCATCTACGCCCAGGTCTCCCCAGTGGTCTCTTTCCCTCCGGTTTCCCCACCAAGACCCTATACACCCCACCCCTCACCCATACACGCCACATGCCCAGCCCATCTCATTCTTCTCTATTTTATCACCCGCACAATATTGGTTGAGGAGTACAAATCATGTAAACACCTCTTGGTAATACAAATACCAAAATTTGTGTCTGACTACATTTTACCCTACTTGTGATTCTATCAAAACAAAAGGGATGTCTCAACTGAAAGTTAAAAACACCATAATGTAGTTTGTAGCAAGGTGCCAGTGCTGCAGAGGAACCTGCTACCTCAATCTGCTAACATGAATATTAAGGCAATAAAGAGTCTTTCACTACTTGATGTCGTTTCTAGAAGCCTAACGCGTAATTCTACTCATTGCTCCATAAGGATGTGAAACTCGGTCTCCCACCCCAAAGGGCAAAACAAGAACAGATAATGAGGGTGTCTGAGAACAGGGTGCTGAGGACAGCACAGGGGCATCAGGGACAGGAGGATGGAGAAAATGGAATAATGACAGCTTCGTAATTTGTACTTTCAACAAATGTTACTATAGTAATCAAATCAAGGAGACTGAGATAAAACACGCAAGGAAAAGATGAATAATGCACACAAATGTTGGTTCGAATGCTCAAAAGGATCAGACAGTAAATTCAGCTGTAAATACAAATATCCTTAACAATAACAATAATGGCGAGGTCACTGAGTAATGTGGAGGTGGTGGCTGTTTCCTTCCATAGCGGTGGAATTTCTTCCCTATTCTTACACAGTGCAGCCAGGGACAAAGTTAAAGGACGTTTTATTTCAAACGTCTCTGTGCTCAACATAACACTGTGTCATGGAAAACATGTTGCTTGCCATGTTGCCTATGAGCTGGGTGTGCCTGAATTAAAATTCATATGGCTTAACCTTTATCCTACCAGGGTGAGTACTGAAATTTTAGTGCATGGTTCTTGAAGATGTATTATTTGAACAGAAAAAGGTAACATTATGAAGTAAACAGCAATTTGTGGGGGGGGGGGGAACACATATCACACAGCATGTGTTAAAAATGCAGTAAATTTCCTTCTTGCCTAAATATATAAAATAAACTTCTAGGGGTGATTTCCTACATGCGTTTGCATATGCAAATCACGTCTGTAAAAGATTAACTAAGCCTAAGAGTGGGATCATCTTCTGGAGGCCATACATCACATATAAGTTACTGCAGCATACAGATGATTAGAATCGCGTACCGTCATCGTCTAAAACAGTGTTTCTCGACTGCTGGGCCACGGCCCGGCACCAGGCCCTGGCATCAATTATAGTGGGCCACGAGAGATTCTCCCAGAATTGATAACTAATTTAAATGTAATTTTAAATTTGTCAACATGCCACACCGTACACATAATTGTACTAATACTCTTTATGATTATGCCATAATCAGTTATTAATACTTATGTTAGTTTAAAGTATGAACTTAAAAAAAATTGGAAAGGTGCTGACGAGTAAATCTGTTGGGACCAGGCCCTCGTATTATGAAAATAGAATTTAAGGGGGCCACGATCTCACAAAGGTTGAGAAACACTGCTCTAAAATGTCATGTATTGAAGTGGCTCATGACAAGGTTAAATCGAAGCTTTTCCTTGCAAAGTAACCAACATTCCTGTCAGATAATAGCAGAAAATTGCTTCATAAAAAGATAGTATCACTCTCCCAAAGAAGAAACCGCTTGAACCCGCGCTATAACAAAGCATTCCAAACTTATTCGTCATCAGTACATGAGCATGGAGGTGAATGGCAAACCGACTGGAACTTCAGGTAGCAGCACCATTCATTGTATACCTTCAACATACGCTTCACACTTACACCACTAAAGCCTGAAATTCACCTAAATAATATACAGTAATTCAAGTTGTACGTCCAAAATTACAAAGATCAACCAAAGAACCTGACATTCTTATTCACCTGTAGGCTTTCTGGTCAGATTCACTTGCATCCAGAATCACCAGCTGATTATCCGCTGTCATAGCATACTTTCGATCATACAACTGTGTCTGTCCATCCGTAAGCCACGCCACTACCGGCGCAGGATGGCTTTCGATAGCCGGTAGATCCAGTACTGCCACTTGTCCTGATTCCACACTGACCTGTCGTTCAGTTGTACCTTCAAATGTACCCATATCTGTAACAAATACAGTCCCTGATCAGACACAGTACTGGTATACATGTGCCACTCACGAAACAGAATACAGCCCTCCTTGAAAACCAGACAGACATTCAGCTGTTCAAAAAGTTACACGTCATGAGACATGGGGTCTGACATGTGGTTTCATGAATTTTATATACGTGGGTCCATGCATCATGAATCGAATTTAATAACTGTCCAACAAGATGTGACTGTGTTCAGTTTATTACATTTCCGTAGGGTGATGACACCCATTAGTAGTAGCGTATTTTATTCATTGCAGTTAATCAATACTAGAAGCTGCAATTACAGTTGTACGAGCTCCTGATGATGGGTGTCAACACCTGAAACATGTAGAGCTGCCTACAGAAATGTAATAAACTGAATAAGTCGCATCTTGTTGGACAGTTATTAAATGTGGTTTCATATTGTGATCTTATGGGTTATAATGCCACATGACTGAAGTAGCAGTTATGTCACTTTAAAACTTGGTACCCACCAACCAGACTGCGCTGCATGATAACCAAGAAGACTACTGCAGTGGTGCACAAATCCCAAGGGTCAGGTCACCCTGGCAACCAAATTTTACCCAGTGACGCCTCATATTTGTGAGTCCCAACTACACAATTTTCTTCACGCAACCCATCTGATAAGTATAATTTTGAGGTGGCTCCCCCTGGAAAACTTGCAGCCCTTAGATTACAGTGTAAAACTTCCCCAATTTTTATCAAACCCAAAGGTCTTACGACAGAGGACAGTGACATTGTGATGTGTTGTAGTTGGGTAGACATGTACCAACAATGAAACATGGTGCCTTCAGCTTCTGGGAAGAATATGGAGACAAAATGATTCCTCTGAAATGCTGGTATCGACAATCTAGAGCAGAGTTTCTCAAACTTTTAGAGCCCTGACACAGATTAGATCCATGGGTTTGTCTCAAACCCCCAGGAGTCAAAAATACAAAGAGGTGTAGAATTAAAAAAAAAAAATATTAACATTTTAATGATTAAATGAGATGAAGATAAACATACATGCATTTACATACTTATGCATGAGCCACTGTTTAGCACTGTGACTCCTCCTATGACTCTCATATCTAGAGTTAGTCCCCATGATATTACAAATTCGAATTTTTCCACATATTGTGAGGTATTCCCCAAACTGAGAAAATTTGGTCAGCTGCACAGTGCAGATTGAGGTCAGGAAATGCTTGCTATCATTCAGTGCAGAATCTTTTGTCTTCTAGGTTGCTATTCAAAAATTTAAAAATTAAGATATAAAGAATTATAATTTTGCCGGTTATTTTGTATGGGTGTTAAACTTGGTCGCTGACATTGAGGGAGGAAAGGAAGCTGAGGGTGTCTGAGAATATGGTGTTGAGGAGAATATTTCGACCTAGGAGGGACGAGGTAACGGGGGAATGGAGGAGATTGCATAACAAGGGACTAAATGATTTGTACCCCTCACCCAGTACTGTGCGGGTGATAAAATTGAGAAGAATGAAATGGGCTGGGCATGTGGTGCGTATAAGTGAGGAAAGGGGTTTATAGGGTCTTGGTGGGGAAACTGGAGGGAAAGAGACCAATGGGGAGACCTAGGCATAGATGGGTGGATAATATTAGGAATGATCTCCAGGAGGTGGGATGTGGGTATAATACTGGATGGGGCTGGCCCAGGATAGGAACGAGTGGCGGAGGCTTGTGAGTGCGGTAATGAACCTTCGGGTTCCATAAAATATGGGGAATTTCTTGACTAGCTGCAAACCCGTTAGCTTCTCAAGAAGGACTCTGCACCATGGAGTAAATACAGTAACATCAGCCCAAAAAATTAGGCTCTTTAGCTGATCTGATAGTTGTTTCATTGAGTGACTGACAAGATTGGTAGTCAATGCTCTGCATCATTTTTTATAACATAAGTCAAGTCAACAATGTAGCAAAGACACTATAAGTGACCACATTCACAAATACACTGCTATTAACGCACTGATCAAATTAGTGTCAGTCAGTAAAAAGGAGATTCTTGAAACAGTTTCACGACCCACTCAGAATAATTTCACAGCCCACAGTTTGAAAAACAGTGCTGTAGAGCAGTGTTTCTCAACCGCCAGGCCATGGCCCAGTACCGGGCCCTGGCATCAATTATACTGGGCCGCAAGAGATTCCCCTGGAATTTGTCATTTTAATTTTCTAAGCAATGAGTAAATTTGTTGGGACCGGGCCCTCGTCTTATGAAAAGAGAATTTACCTGGCTGTGGTCTCACAAAGGTTGAGAAACACTGCTGTAGAGGGTCACATTCTGAAAGTTCATTATATTACTTCACTGCAATGTTAACAAGAGCACACCACTAGTCCCTGTCCTGAGTCATATGAATCCAGTTGGTACCAGCATGCCCTGCAATCCCTAACATGACAATGTTACCAATTTATAAACAGTAACATCACACAAAAACTGTGAACAGCCCCCACTTATTTTTTAAATAAACAAATAAATCGTTTCCATTTTCTGACATATGGCACAGCTAAACACTGTGTAATTCTATCCACCTTCTTATTACTTCCTCTGTCTCATATCCACATCTTCCTGCTACATAAGGGCACAAAAATAAACCACTGACTATGCTCAATGTTATTTTCTCAGTTGACATTGTGCAGTCTGACACATGGGTACCAAGCATGTCCATTTTGTACCATGAAAATGCAGGCAGTTATGTCCCTTCCAAAGCACTGGTACCCACCCATCAGACCAAAGAGTGTCATAAGCCAGAAAACCATACCATGAGTCCTCACCACTGTGATGCCATGAAGTCTTACATGTCCAACACAGTCCTCTTCCTGTAGTCATTACCTTACCTTTGAACAAATCGTACAATCTCACACAACCTATTACTATAATAAGTACAGATTACAGCTGCCACTACAACTGTTGTAAGACAATATACTTTATGGCAATGTTTCCAATTTTCTTGTAATAGTGCCCGTTCTTCACACTGAAGTTAAACCACGGATCCACCAGTCATCTAAACGGGATAAAAAATCCGTTTCTTACCTCACACTAAACACACTGCATCTCCCTTACAAAACGTATCATTACATGCCGTTTAAAGAGATAATTGTTTTTTGTTACGACAAAACACTGTGTGGGAAAAATGCTAAGTTTCTGAATTTTAACACATCTGATACAAGTAATAACCACTTTTCCTTAAAGGGTTAAACAACAAAATGAGCTGAAGAATGAAGTCCACCAAAATATCACAATTAATTCCCATTTCAAAGTAAATAAATCAGTTAATAGCTCCTATGAATTTTCACATTTGTACCGTGCATCTTGATATTATCAAAGTTTTATTTATTCACCAACTGATGCACTAGTGAGTTGTCCTAAAAAACTGCTGAACAGTGCAACATACATACACCAATAAGGACCTAATACATGCAGCCACACCACCACCATATTAACCACACACCGATGTATTTTAATGGACTATTTTATCAACTGTAACTTCAGTAACCATGAATTAATGCGCTCCCTGATGATTGTGTAACTGTAAAACCGAAACATGTTGGGAGTTGTTTTCATGTAAATTTTAATGTAAACTTATAAAACTGTTTTTAAGACAACTCACCAGTGCGTCACTTGGTGAATAAATAAAACTTTTATACGCTCCTATGAAGTTCCAATATTAAAATTGTTATGCATACATACATGCGACAGATATGGCGATCTTTTCGCTGAATATAGATCCCACATCATTCTGAGCAACACACTGGTAGCTGCCGGCATCCTCTCGCCGTGTCGTGTGAATTCGATAGAAATGTTCAGAGGAAAATTCTCCTAAAGCAATGCCATTTTTCAGCCATTGATATTTGGGTTTTGGGTAGCCTGGAACAAGCAAACACAAATATCAGCTGGTCAAGTTGTAAGAACCACTGTGATACTGCAATGTCAAATTATTCCATTCTACTTAACTAAAGCAGAAGCATAGTGGTTACGGTGCTATGCTACAAATCAGAAGGTCGCTGGTTCGATTCCAGATGGTGTCATTGCAATTTTTCATTAACATAATCCTTCCGATCACACTACGGCCCTGGGGTCGACTCAGCCTCTAACAGAAATTAGTACCAGGAGTATTTCCTGGGAGTAAAAGCGGCCAGTGAGTAAGGCAGACAACCTTACCACCATCCTGGACTGTTGTCACATAATCTGGGAACCCTAAATTCCTGGAACCCTCTGGGCACCTTGGGCCTGTAATGGGACTCATTTACTGTTCACCTTTTTTAATTAGCTACAGCGCAACACAACATGTTTGACACAGGTAAACAAAATACGCAGTACATTGAAACACTTGTGAACCAAATTTTCATAGCAGCAATCCGACATTCAGAGTCAAGCTCATAAGCTCTGTACCATCAAATCAACTGTACTAGAAGCACACATAGAACTGAAACTAAAATAACAGCACCATCATTACCTACAAACCCATCAGCAGTACATGCTGCTTAAATGTAATCAATGGCTAATATACATGTAGCAGAAAAGGCAGAAATATTACACAATTTTTTGATCACGTTGGAAATAACAAAAACAAACAACACAAAAAAACAACGACTATGAATATGGTAAAATGGTACTCACGAGAGTCACACGGAAAATAATGATTATTAATTTTATAATTTATGGCAATTTATGGTTTTTTTTCAAACTGTGGTTTTTATCTCCCATTGTTGAAGCACATAAACAAAAAATAAAGTAATATATCATCGATCACAACCCTACATATATCAATATAGTTATACTTCATATTTTAAACCACATGTTTCCCCCTTTGTGGCTACCATTTTGAGGAAGCACAACTGCAGCAGTAATTTTCAACTACAAAACAAGTTCTTGTTCTTTACCGTGAAAAAAATGATAAATGAAGAAAAAGATTCAAATTTCTGATAAAGGTAAAAAAAAAGGTAGAGATAAAGCAATCCCATTACAGGCCCTGAGGGTTCCAGCAGGTTGAGGCTCCCAGATTTGAAGACAATCGGCACATGAAGGTGGTAAGGTTGTCAGCCCTACGCACCGGCCGCCTTTACCCCCAGGAAATATTCCTGGAACGCATTTCTGTTAGAGGCTGAGTCAACCCCAGGGCCACTGTGCGGCCGAAAGGATTATGTCAATGAAAAATTCCAATGACACCATCGGGAATCGAACCCGCGACCTTCCGGTTTGTAGCGCAGTGCCTCAACCAACTGCGCCACCGCTTGGATTTTTCCTGGCAGATTTTCGAAAAATAGTCAAATCTCAGATTTCATGAAAATCCCTCCAGTGCAAGCCGAGTTGTTCCATGTTGCCAGGCAGACATGACAAAGCTAACGCGAACGCGCCTAAAAATGTGTGCACATACACCTTATACCATTTTTCAGTGTTGACTCAATCATTACATTTGAACATGTATGTTCAAATGTATGTGTATGTGAAATAGAAATGGACACCATCAGCAAAAGAAGCTTCAATAAATTACAGTTTAGTCGGCCACAAAATATACGAAGAGGACTTGGAACTTACGCACACACAAGGAATAACAAAACAGAAACAGAAACTGAAATATTGTAATATAGTTCCAAGGGAAGCAACATTGAACACTCAATGTGGAATTATAACCTAACCCAAAAAATGACACAATATTACAATACCAGATTTCAAACAAAATATTTGTCACTGTGCATAACTTGTGGTTTTCAAAGCTGTGCTGATAACGATTCAAGCCTTCTGTGATATAATGCAGCGTCGAGTCCAAAAACCATTTTTCCCAGTTCACAGTGCACCTCCTTGACTCCTAACCTCCGAACTGATGTGTTGCCATGACCCACTGTCCTTTGGCTCCTTAAATCCATACTCAAAAACTCAGGAATGCTTCACAGTAAACATAATGCACCCACATTATAAATTCGCCGCTTAAGCAGTTTAGGGGAATAATCACTATTAACATCCGGATCATACAAACACAAAGGTACACTGCGGGGGCAAAATGGCTTCAAAGAAACCGTCTCCAGGAACGTGGCGCCATGAGGTCTTAAATAAATTTACAAGTACCCATGCGTGGCCTCAGGCTTCAGACCCTAAGTAGCCCGGAACTGCGCTCTTCTGAGTTATTACGCGGCGAATAGCGGTAATTTCTTATCGACGTTTCGGGACAGTCTATTGGTCCCATTTGAAGGGTTCAAGAATCCGGTTTCTTGCACCCTGAGGCCGGGACCGATAGGTTATCCCCAAACGTCGGTAAGAAATTACCACTACTCGCTGGGTAATAACCCACAAGAGCGTAGGTCTCTCTTACAAGCAGTCACATCTCTTAAGCTCTTCAGTCACCACCGTCAGAATATTGTTATCTCTGCATTTCTGTTTGACCCTTCAAAGACGTAACGTATTTGTGTTATGTAAGGACTCAATCCGTAACGCGCAGTAAACACTCTCCACTTTGGCTATAAAAACCAATCAGTTAATGACGTATACAGCAAAAGTAACTGTCTGTTCTAAAAGCCATACAAAACCCATCAATGCAATGTAATGAGCATGTAGAATTAAGACACTTTATTATCCAACAGACGCACAAATATATATAATTGGTAGATATAATTACAATTATTATAAAATATTTTAAAATATTTAAAATTGCTCCAACATGTTTCGGTTCACAAGGGATCCATCATCAGGGAGCTCTATACAGTGCTTGGCTAAAATTACAGTAATGGTTCTATCTTGTCCGTTGATATGGACGTAGTCGGTGTTATGGCAGCATATTTGCCCGTGGTGCAAATATACTGTAATTTTAGCCAAGTACTGTATAAAGCACCCTGATGATAGATCCCTTGCGATCCGTAACATGTTGAAGCAATTTTAAATATTTTATAATAATTATAATTGTATCTACGAATTATATATTTGTGCGTCTGTTGGATAATAAAGTGTTTTAATCGTCACTGATGCACGGTACAAACATGAAGATAAAAAAAAAATGTAGAATTTTTGGATGTTTAGCCTGGTGGTAAGCAAAATAACCGGTAGCCTTTAAAAATTTAATGTTAAAGCAGTCTGTACATGAACTAAACGCGCTGTTCTGAAAGGTTAAATAACTATTGGTTATGTCAAAGCCATGAACGCCGCACGCTCCCAGATGACAACAAAAGCCCAGCTACCGATCATTTCCCGCAGCCTTCATCATTTGACAGCAGTTAGCAGAGGGTCATATCGAATTTTGTTCCTGCTTCCGGAACTGATCATCTTGCATCTGCAGGGTTTCCCTCGGCGGCCTATTACAGGGCTGACCAACCCTTTGGTCGTGATGCATGAGAGAAATCAGTAGCAACAAGACAGGCAATGTACGTATAACGTGATACAGAGAAGCGTTCGCGTAACCACCGTTGCCGTGGAATGGTGCGGGTACTAAATACAATTTATGTGTGTCTGTATTCTTGCATATTCTCTGCGACGCATTATATTGTCATCTATGGCCTGTCCTGCTCTACCATATTTTTCCACATTATCTAATAAAAGGTACGATTTTCGTAAAAAAAAATAATAAGTTCCTGAACATAAATGTGCGTTTTAATTTCCTCCACAACCTTGTCTAAAAAGTGTGTATATATATATATATATATATATATATATATATATATATATATCGTGTACCAATATAAGCAGTGTGGTCGCTGGCAGGATGTGCTTCGTAATGAAAAAATTGTGCATTTTGTTGGTTCTTACTACATGTGCTGAAACTGTAGTCATTTAATTACTAAGCAAATCGCTGACTCCATAATGTCAAAACCGAGACAATATTCAAACATAAAATGTAAGAGAGATGAAAAGGGTTGGACACTGCAACAGCAATGTGAAGTGTTAATATTTCAGTTAAACAATTCGTAGCAAACTATTAGATTCGTTAACCCTTTAAACACGAAGCGCAGACCGCTTTATTTAAAGCCCCAGTCCGTACCGCGCTGTAAACACTTTTCATCTAGGTTATAAAAACCAATCAGTTTATGCTGTAAGTGGCACAAGTCGCTGTTTGTTCTCAGATAAATA
>Ga0123354_10020843_pt1 | contig 10316 bp, 8 predicted proteins | sample TergutLab28metaG_2_FD_97872 | JGI IMG/M metagenome (GOLD analysis project Ga0123354, IMG submission 97872) | Labiotermes labralis P4 segment gut microbial communities from Petit-Saut dam, French Guiana - Lab288 P4 | ecosystem: Host-associated > Arthropoda: Insects > Digestive system > Gut ...
CTCACGAGGCTGAGTGGACCCCGTTCCAGACACACTACTACTCAGAAAATCTGGTAGCGCCGGGGATCGAACCCGGGACCTCTGTATCTGTAGCCAGAAACTCTGACCACTAGACCACAGAGGAACATTAGGCTGTAGAGAAGTAAAAAACTGTACTTATCCCAGCAATCGAACTCCGGTTCCCCGATCGCCCAGCCCTTAGCCCAGTCACTGTGTTACTTGCTCTAGGTTTTAGACCTGATTCGGTTTGGTCGTCAATATGAAGTGTATTTTTGGTGGTGCCATTTTTCTGTGCAGCACTCGAACAGCATTTGAAATGCAATGGGGAAGGTGGGTGAAACTGATGATGGGTGAAGAGCAGGGGGCGATACCAGAAGAGCAAGTGGATGCTGTGCCTCGGTTGGCTCAGGTAAACAAGGGTTGAAACGTGAGACGATGTTTAGGGGAGCTGCACAAGCCGCTCAGGTTTTTCCACCCATTTTAATTCTTCTCCACCTTACTGACATGAACGAGCAGAGAAGCTGCAAGCGGCAAGTAAATAGGACGGGCATTTACAGAAACTGATTCTCGTCTAGTGCTTATCTAACTCGTGTCTCTGTAGCTTCAATACAGCGTTACCTTCGATATCCAGACTATCATGTCGTGATTAAGTATCTCCCTCGCTTTCGTATCTTTCTGAACCCACGAACCTCAAACTAAACATATTTTTCCTATGTAAATGTGTCAGCACGACAGTAAAAGTATAGGATGCTTTACAGTTATACCCTAAAGAAAGAAGCAAAAAGATGGTCCGAAACGCTAAAAACCATCTACGAAACAGCATCTTCAGGGTATGGAACTTCGGTGTCAACTATTTTCCGCTTTACTGAGATACGTTTCGGAGAAATCGGAGAAACTGCAGTCACTCAAACAGATGGGACAATTACCTGCAGCAGATCTTCTCTGTAAGACCAAGCTACCAAATTTTTCTCTAGTTTCAGCACGATTTGGTTTGAGTATTCCGATTTGTCTTATTCAAAACCCGCCGGGTGGTGCCTAAAACCCTGTTTTTCTTCAACAAAAGCAATTCTAGACCACTGTCCCCGAAAGTGAATATATTTTTCCTGGGGGTGTATAAGAATAGGAAATGACGGAAATTTTCGCGTATTTTAGGTCAGCTGCTATTTTCTTAAGCTGACGTTCACAGATACACAGAGTGTTTTGTGGTCCTACAAGACATAAATCAGGACACGAATCACTGACGCAAGTTCAAAATTTCGCGACTTCCTCAAAAGCCAAAGAAAGTTTCACACGATCGTGTTGACAGTTTTCTATCGTATCTAACGTGAGGTGGATATTAGACAGACCCGTCATTTGCGGTCATATCTCATACGCTTGGCAAGGGCACCATATTTTTACTATCGACTGTACATACTACCGATCTCAAGGAGACGGGACGATGGATCGCTTGTTATTGGACGACATTGTATCAGTCACACATTTTACTTAGCATCGAATGATATGTCTGAAGGAAAGAAGCCATATTATCCCGATAAACACAGGCAGGGAATTAACAAAATCACGAAGAGTCGTACATGGGATGGTCGACGTCCTAACCACAACACAAAATGGGCACCTCTCAAATAAGAATCAGAAGCAACCACGTTGCTTTGCGATCCTTGTGTAAATGGGGAACTTCATGGTGGGAGATGCCACGTCCTCGTGAATGGATCTATGAAAATTTCTGTGTTTGGGAAGTGACGCTGTGAAGTTTGCTATCAGTGCACTAGCATTTTGAAGGAAGCTGCAACCTCCTTCCCCACAGTACAAGGTTGAGGCAGCATACTTCTCCGAAACGTCGGCATCTTTCTACCCAACACTCACACTCACATGACGCCACATACCACAAGAAGACCTTGGAGAGGTTTTTTTATTTTACAAACTGCTACAGGCTAATCCGTTCCCAACTCGAACGTTCTTACGACCACTCAGATGACATCATGGCGTGTTTTACCAATGTACCAACCATTCCTATAGCAATTCCGTGTGCATTAGCGTACTTGTTTCGCCATTCCGCGTAACGTACATGTCTCCTCCGATTTGTCTTTAAGATTTAATGAACGTAAAAGACAGTACGAAGTAGGAGTAAAGACAGAGCTGCCCCTGCGCCTAATTAAGGGCCACCCTATAAGGATAAGTTGAGGTATAGATCCACTCGTTTTCACCTTGGACATAGATGGAGGTCAGTGGCCATCTTTATGCCACTGCCTCTTCACTTGCTCTGAATGAGCCCCGGCATGCATGGAATATAAGGTTTAGTAGCTCTCAAAGTCTACCTGAGTGCTCCGAAAAGGAGACGCTCCCTTCCCCCTTCCGGGAATCCAACCCCGATTACTTGGTCGAACAGCTCGCAGTCAGCACTCTATTCCCAACTGTCTACATAAGAGGACGCTGGTGTCACTGCAGTTCCCTGCACGTTGTTCACTGTGTTCTACTCGGGTAATCAGATCACCAGTACTCCACTTGCTAGGGACAGGAGCGAGCACAGCATCTGGCAGTCACATTCCGTGTCACACTGGGGTCTGACCTCTCCTGGGGACCAATGATGATAGGCGTGGTCTTGGCAAATATTTGTATAATACATTCCGTGATGTGACTGAGATATGGGGTAAGGAGCTCAATATTAGAGGGCAGTGGGTTGTCAGTGTCGTCAGTGATCAAGGAGACGGCGTGGTGATTCTCGCAGACATCTACAGCTAAAAGCTGTGGTGACAAAAAGGTCACAAGGACTTGAAGAAGTTTACACACACACAGACATCAACTGCATCGGACGGACATGTGGCTGTTATAAGGAAACATAGAAGTGCTTACGAAATAGTGGTGAAGAAAATCGGGGAGTGGAGGGGAGGAAACACTGAAGAGGCTCAGGGGCAAACGGGAGGGCAACACTAAATGCAACTTAAGGGACACAGTAGCAAGACGTGGGACCATATTCAGGTGATCTAGCAGAGGAAATTTCTGAACGCGGTGATGAACCTTCAGGTTATACAAAAGAGGCGGATTTTCTTGATTAGCTGAACGACTATCAGCTTCTCCGCGGACACTACTTGAATGGCATTGTTATTCAATATGTAACATCGAGGCACAACTGTTCAGTTGTGTCCGTACTTGTTTCATGATCACAACCAAAATTACTAACATATACCCCCCCCCCCCCCGGTGGCGCTACGGCCCAACGCGGGCCATGGCCTCCTCATTCTTGAGGTTTCTAGATCACACACAACGACGCATCACATTCGGTAGGACTCCTCTGGATGCGTGATCAGTGCGTCGCAGAGACCTCTACCTGACAACACACAACACTCACAACAAATATCCATGCCCCCGGTGTGATTCGAACCCACAATCCCAGCAGGCGAGCGGCCGTAGACCCACGCCTTACACCGCGCGGCCAGTGGGACCGACAAAATTACCAACATATTTCGTCGAAATTTGGCATTTGACATTAAAATAATGTTTTTTTTGCAATGAATCTTTCTGATAACAAAGGTAATTCCCTACAAGTTAATAAAATTATTATCTCAAAACAAGCTAGTTTCATTATCATGCGAATATCCACGACATATCAGCTTACACGGCACACATACGTCAACAGAGGCCATTAGAACTGTATCTTTGACAAGGAATTTTCTGCGATGTGTAGTGTACCTGGTTGAACTTTAAGTGACAAGGGTTTATATTCAGAAGATCCTAAAACTTGAGAAATCAACATGCGCTCCTACTTAAAAAAAAAAACCTCTTAAGGAACGCAAAATCTGATACGTCTCTCCATAAACGCCGCCCAGTGCAAATCTGAATAAAATAAATTCGATCTACCCCTAACAATTTACTTTTTAAGATCCACTTTAATACTATCTTCCAAAATGTCTTCCCTGTTTCTTTTCCTAGTTATGCTCGTACGCTTTTCTCTTTCCTTACATATCATATTTACAACTGTGTTATATTAGTAAAAATCGAACATAAACTCTGGTGGATTTTATTTATAGCCTAAGGAATGAGGAATCAGGTACATTTTCTGAAACGCTGGTACCTGTCTAGTAAACTCTACGATGTCGCATTCCAGGACACAGTAATAAACGTAAGCAATAATTATTTCCCCAAAGGCACGACTGCGTCTGACTAGGACGGAGATCATTATATTCTGAGATATCACTCCGTGTAGTCTAGTAGGTGTTTACCGACCGATCGGAGGAAGCTAGATGTCCCACTCTGAATACTCTTTACTCTTCAAAGTTAAGGATGGAGACAGCAGGCTCCTTAGAAAACTTGGTTACTACCGGACTAGACGCCGTTATATCCCGCACAAGAAGAATCTTCATACACACAGACGTGAGAGTATCTCTCAGTCTTCTGAGAGGGTCTGATCTTGTGCATATTCTCCTAAATGAACACAAAGAAAAACTAGTAAAATTCTCGGTTTCAAACCAAATGTTGCCACTTGTCGTCGTGCATGCAGTGAGGTTCGTACTCCCTACATCCCTTTGTCACTGCAGTCCATTTCATCTACCCTTCGTCCATTCATCCCCCTTTCTCTTTATCTCCACCTCCACCATCAGCACCAACATTACTTAACTCTCTTTCTGTCTGCTCTCCACCCTATTCTGTATTGATCCTCTGCGGTCATCGGACAAGCTAATTAAATAGCAATTGCCAGGGTCCTCTAATTTCCTTCCACGTAGCTAGAGAGAGCTAAGCACACTCCTGGTCGCCTCTCCAACAACTACAGTCAGGGTGCCCCAATCTTGGTTCACATTGCTGAACGTGGCGATGTCCATCTAATGTGACAGGGAGACTAGAACATGTGCTTGTCTACAGCATTGAAGGTACTGTTTGTTCTTCGGGAGGTGAGGTCTTGCTTTCATTGCATTCTTAGTTTCTTAGAGTGAGTGGTTTTATTATTTTCATCGGAATCGGACTGACCGTTGCCATACGGAACTAAACAAATCACTGTTTAATACAGGCCTGCTCAACCTTTGCCCTTTCTAAGCTGATATAGCACACCAAAGCAATTTTTTAATACTTCTGGGCCGTTTCCGTGCAGAGACGTGCGTTATATTGCTAACGTGTCTTGTAAAGATACACGCTAAAACAGTGAAACATTATTCTAGGGTATGAATTACATTTGTTATAACTTTTTCCTATCATTATCAGCATAAGTATTTTATTGCACATGATTTGTAGAAAAATACACAGGTAAAATTATACATACATACAATTGTATGTATGTATACGTATTCATCCTTCTTTCTTTATATTAAATTTCATGTTGCCCGCATGCGGACAAAATTTTGCTGAAGCTGTCCGCATCGTATGGAAGATTGAGCAGGTCTGGTTTAATGCATCACCTTACGCTAAGAACCAGCGAATTATTTTTTGCGCTGAACAGTACCTTACAACTATTACCGTATCTCTGTTCCCCAGAAACCTCTTTCAAGTAGGCTACCTCCTACACTTAGCTCGCTGATTGGGAGAAATTTTTGCCGAAAAATACAGGAAAGTGGAAATATGCCTCAATCCTAAACTGGGCACTAGACTGAAGTGAGTGCTTAACATTAGTCGTCAGATATCTTTACCTACACGGAAAGAACCCCCTAGATATGAGTTACGTGGACCCAAAAGTCATGCTAAACTTTGAGAAGAAGATTGCATTCCAAGCCAGGGGTGTACAAATCCCGAACGCCAGGTCACACGTGCTACTAAATTATATACGGTGGGTCGTGAGTATATCACTTGATTCATTTTGAGACGGCTTCTAGATTTATGAGAGGTTTGTGTGCCGAACAATAAGTAATAACATATCATTCTCCGCTGTGTACAGTAAAGTGAAAGATTTAGGCCCACGACGAAACTTGTAAGAGAGCGTTATTAAAATATGCCACTCCGATGAAAATATGTTGCAAAGCTCAAAAGTATTTGAAACAGCTTATACAGCCACTTGCATTCATGAATAATTTAATGCTGTGAATATCAATTTATAATGTGGGCTGAATTTTAGTAGCTTATATCTGCTCAGTCCAATGTACGACACGATGGGTGCCGGGCATTATTATTACTTATTATTATTATTATTATTATTATTTGTCACTAACATGAAATGATCGATCGGTGTGAATCATCGTAGGTCATGGCTACCCTGTACATAGCATCATCATTATACCACTTACTCAACTTAGGAATGGAGTGCAGGTTTCAAACCACCACGAGGATTGTTGAATAAAGGGAGAACAACTTGATGTCACTTGCTTTATTATTTAATTATTTAATGCTCAACATGTTTCGGATGTTAGTACATCCATCCTCAGGAGCTTGCGACTTATTTGTTAAGTTATTTCATGGGTTGTATTTTTCTGGTTCGATGTGTGTTGGTGTTACGATGTGGTTTGGCTGGGGTGGTGTGGTATCCGTATGCAGACTGAAGCACTAGTGCTTCAGCTTAGGATGGATGTATTAACATCCGAAATATGTTGAGTAGTAAATAATGAAATAATAAAGCAAGTGACATCGAGTTGGTCTCTCTTTATTCAACTATCAAGATGATGCACGGTCCAATAAACATGAGACCACGAGGAATTTTGGTTATGGGTACCGATAGGGGATTTCTAAACTAAAACAGCTGTACAGTGTGGTTAATACAAAATGTACGTCTGTAAATTACTGGCGAAAGCAGTTGAACAAGTGATGAGACAGATGCAGAAAAGGAAGCAATCTCGACTGTGGTGAAATAGCTGATTCATTCTTACAACGAACTGACATAACATTCCTTGTTTTATGTTCTAATTTTCCAGTCTGTACAGAACAGAAAGAAATTCGCGAACAAGTTTCAGTAGTGTAGTTTCTTGTTTAAAAATTCAAAAATGTTATACAACGTATGTCCTGATACGCTTAGGTTTCGATACAGGGGTCACCGTCAAATTGTAAAAGGTATCAAACGACCAAACCATGTGCGTCTCGTAGTAACACGTAAAATAGTTGCACAGGTCCGTCATCTGGAAACAGATGTGCCTTCAACGAGAAGTAGTAGGGCTCCAATTGATCGTCTGGAAGTAATTCGAGGAACCTCTGTTGGGATTCCTCCAATTCTCATGCGATATCGGATGAGCTTCTTCATGTATCTCGTGACGCAGCTGCAATTGTGGCATCTTCATTTACCGATGCCAGTGCGGTCCGCGAGCGACCTGCATTTACAAGTGCCGTATATGTTATATATTTCATCTTTGACGAAGACACTGATGCAATTAGCATTAGTATCTGGATGACGTAGACCAGGCTACATGATGTGGATTCCCGTGCTTGTTAAGTAATCGCTGTGTGTGTGTATTCAAGACTCATTCGATCAAAGCCGAGCCCTACTATGTAATGTGTGTCTTGGCTGCAGTTACCACTGCTCCCTGTGATCGTGACAAATAATAATGCTGAGAAGTATGTTACGCAATTTGACTGTGACATGCGTCTCGAAATTTAAACGACTAGGTCATGCGTAGTATAACGTTCTCGACTTTTTTTTTAAGTGGCACTGTGGACACTTTCTGCATAGAGTTCTTTTCAACCTGAGAGCATAATAGGTTTAGATTTGACTGTCGTAAAATTATGCAGGAATATGAATCGTTGGTGGCAGCTGTCAGCAGGAGCGGAAGAGGCCAAAAAAGCTTCAATGAGAGGTGTCTATTCTTCTACTGATGTTGCAATCTTGACCCTTGTCAAAAATTTTCGTCGGTAGCATATTCAACAAAAGAGTGTCCTTCAAGTGCTACAGTACGTAACGCTGGGTCATTGGAAGGTTATCTGACGTAAACACTTGACATCAACACGACTATGACATTTACGTTCAATTTTGAAAAGATATGTTACTAGAAGAACATACTGGTGGCATAACGAGGGGTGACAGAAAACTGTACGTGTTGTAGAAGTAGAAATTTATTGCAATCATGGAATTAGGTTCTTTCCCTCCCTTTACCCCACCGGACGGTAAACAGACAACCGAATCACTTCCGTTTTCTTCCACGTCCGACATCATCAGTGATCACGTACCTCCTCATTCGACAAATGATGTGCTGCCCTGTCACTAAGGATGTCAATATAGTATCGTTAGAGAAAGTTTTCCTGTTCACCGCTAACCAACTATTCCGATAACGACGTAATCCAGATGCTGCAAGTTTCCGTCTGTCATTCCGTAACAAGCATGGCGAACTCCTGTCCAGCGAACCTAGAGAACCAATTGAAAGCGCTCCGTGTCCTGTCATGATGGCAGTAAAGCACAGTAATCGATCTAGGCAGCTTAATTTCCCTAGTAGGCATTAGGAATAAAAAATTAAATAAATAAATAAGTATTCCAGGGCTGAAAAATTTTCAAAGTAAAAAAATGAACATTTGAACTTTTATCGATCCATCTGAACTTTTATCGATCCAGTACTGAGCACATGTCATTCAAGTAACTGCCTTCGTGACCTAGGACGTTACTTTTCTAGAACAGGTAGCCTATAGAAGAGTTTTGCGGGTGTTCAGACGAAATTAAGACATCCAAATGTACACTTATAAAGAAGAGAGTCGTGTCTTCTCACAGGAAATGATATTAAAAGCATCGTAATTTTATACACGACTACCCCAACATGCCTATGCGAAGAAGTCTTATGTTAGCCAAAACTGTACAAAAAGCAACAAAGTATAAACATAGAATTCCAGTTTTATCGAATGTGCCCGATGGACTGCACAAGCACAGATGGTTGGACAGTAATCGTTCATGTTTGAAGGAAAAACAACTGGAAGTTATATGAAAGAGGGTTTTTGTATTAAAAAAAGTGCGCGATGTCTGTTCTAATCTGGAATATTTTGGGTGCGCATATATTCGCATATATTCACATATTTTCTTTGCAACTGGTATATTTTTTAAATGATTTATTGCCTTGTTTGTTGTAGATGTGATTAATTCAAATGAAGTCTCTCTCTCGCTGTAAGTTCACTATCTTCCACATTTCTTCGACCCATAAAGGATCATTAAACATTCATCACGTCTAAAATTGCGCAGACGTATCATAATAAGATGATATGTATCTCAGTTATTTTTATGTAATTAAAATATAGTAGAAAATTTTGATTCGAACTTCAAGTAAAACAACAATGTTCTTGCACCAAAATTATTGGTTAATTATTTCTCCTAGTGCCATGAAACAGACTATTAAATTCGATTTACGACTGACTCCAGATCACGAGCAGTAAAAATAAGAAGCCTGCACGTGACGCGCTTCTGCTGAATAAAAAAACTGCTTCCCGAATAAGTACATTGAATTGACACGTTCTGCTAATCTATACATGCATGTACGTAACGTTAACAATGGAAAAATTGATTTAGTCAGCATAAATAATGTATTGTATTAACGGCGCTCAGCTGTATGGCTCGCCTACGTATAAGACGCCATCATGAGACTACACATCATAAAAGCACAAATAGCAGCCATCGTACAGTGCCAATTGTCGTATAGTAACTGCTGATCCAAAGTTTTAAACATTTATGTTTGTGAATTAAGTATAGACTGAAGAACGTACTTGATACAATATAAACCAACAAAATGCATCTTTTCTAAATTAATATTTCAGTTTTTAATTTTTTGGTGTTGCGAACCCGAAGTTTCATCTTCAGGAAGACGGTTGTACATACAGGTATTTTATAGTGTGTTTGAACAACACTTCTACCTACAAGACTGCTTGTTCTGATGCATGTAAAATACACTATATCGTACCTCTATGTACAGACGTCTTCCTGAAGATTAACCTTCCGTTTCAAAACACGCAGAAGACATCAAAAAATTAAAAATTAAAATATTAATTTAGAAAAGGTTTATTTTGTTGGTTTACTTACATATTTATTTACTTCGCGGTGCAGAGTCCTTCTTGAGAAGCTAACTGGTTTGCAGCTAGTCAAGAAATTCTCCGTATTTCACGGAACCCGAAGGTTCGTTACCGCACTCACAAGCCTCCGCCACCTGTCTCTATCCTGGGCCAGCCCAATCCAGTCCATATACCCACATCCCACCTCCTGGAGATCCATCTTAATATTTTCCCCCATCTACGCCTAGGTCTCCCCAGTGGTCTCTTTCGTTCCGGTTTCCCCACCAACACCCTATACACCCCCTCTCCTCACCCATACGCGCCACATGCCTAGCCCATCTCATTCTTCTCGATTTTATCACCCGCACAATATTGGGTGAGGAGTACAAATCATTTAGCTCCTCGTTATGCAGTCTCCTTCATTCCCCCGTTACCTCGTCCCTCCTAGGTCCAAA
>Ga0123354_10020844_pt1 | contig 10316 bp, 8 predicted proteins | sample TergutLab28metaG_2_FD_97872 | JGI IMG/M metagenome (GOLD analysis project Ga0123354, IMG submission 97872) | Labiotermes labralis P4 segment gut microbial communities from Petit-Saut dam, French Guiana - Lab288 P4 | ecosystem: Host-associated > Arthropoda: Insects > Digestive system > Gut ...
GTTAGTTTAATGTATGAACTTAAAAAAATTGGAAAGGTATTTACGAGTAAATTTGTTGGGACCGGGCCCTCGTCTTATGAAAAAAGAATTTACCGGGCCGCGGTCTCACAAAGGTTGAGAAACGCTGTTCTAGAGGATCATTTTCCGGCAAATGCGGGCAACGTACACGTAACATCAAAAGCAGCACTGCAACTGCTGCCATCTTCTTCTTGTCTTGGTAACCAATTACTAATAGAACGTACATAACTTTAAAATTATAGCCCACAAATCACAGAAAAGCGACAGAACACGCTCGTTAACACGTACATTGTTACTGAAATGAAGCCAATGGACCATTGCATCAACAGTCACGTCCGGAAAACGGACAGCACCGTGCGATTTATTTAGTTTCTTTTGTCCTGTTTCCACTTTGTACCATTTACATTAGGTCAGATTTGTGTATTATCTTTCTATTCCGTTCCACGTCTGTTCCCTTATTTTTGTAATGCTCCAGTGGAAGAAGCATACGGAAGCGTAAGATTATGTAAATCGTCAAGCGAAACGGAACTGACAGAATCATCATATAGAGTGTTCCAGAAGTCACAGGACAAAGGGAAATAAACCTTTACTGCGTCGTATGCTGTGCACCGTGAGTCTCACGCTGCACGGCATACGACGCACAACCATAACCAGGCTCATTCTAAACAGCGTATGACTCACAAACAAAAACACGACATGCTGTCACAGCAACAAAGTTAATATAACGAAGTAATACAATGATTGTTTTAAATTATAACTTTAGCAAGGAACAATGTATGCTCCCTGAGGATGCTCTTGTGGTCGAAACATGTAGGAGCGTTTTAAATGATTTAATGTAAATTTTAGACTTCTTAAATTATATATATATATATATATACACACACACACACATTTGTGTTTGTGTGTGTGTGTGTACATGTGATGGTTTTTTTTATTAATTTTATTAAATTATCAATCAGAATGAATACATTCTATGGGCTAATCTGATGACATAGGACTATTTTGGAAGTCCTTCTAGTGACAGGATAAAGGCTCATCCAATGAAGAGGCCCTGTCTACTTCATCTGAGGTCAATCGGTAAGTGCCTTCTGAGCCGCCGGGTGTTGTAAGACATGTGTTGGTGTGTGTAATTAAATAACCTATAATGTTACGTATGTCCATATTGAGAGGGGCCTAAAACGTAACTCACTCACTTCCCCTTGACTTGAACTGTATAAAGAGGTTCGTTTTACACCGATTTTTTTTTACGACAGTTCGTACAGGAACGGAACCCCATCGCAAACCGAGGGTTATCTGTACTACAATATTTCACTGGACGGAGACCGCGTAGTTTCTTATTCTTGTGTATAGCAACTTCACATTAAGCACGACCTGCCAGTGGAATAGTTTCACACACGAACAGAACCGGAAAGATGAAGAACGAACTGCATGAGATTTCCTAGTCTGAGACTTCCTCGGATGGGCCTTCTGTGCCTGGAAGCGTGTTGCGGGTTTAGGCCGTGTCGTCCTTTCCCCAGAGTTTCGGCAAACATCGCAGTTATCACCTTCGTGGTTCGTGAATCTGAGAAGTGGCTGTGAACACGTAGCTTGAGGAACCGGGGTTCGATTCCCGGCATGTGGAGAGATGTTACTCTTTTCCACTGCATTCGGACCGACTCTGTTGCTCACCCGTTGGGTACCAAAGGATTGTTTTCCGGCGCTAAAGCGGCCGGAGTCACATCCGTCCAGTACCGCGATTACGGCCTGGAGCACCGCCTACTCTTGTCTATATACCTTCACGGTTTGTGCTTAATTAAGCACAGGGACAACTTTGCGTGCACCTAATACGTAGCACACGTAACACGTCACCATGCCTAGTGTTCGCCACTGAAACCTAACTGCAGCTACGTCAGACAACAACGGTCCAGTGAACCCAGATTATATTTGCAAGCAGCGGGATGTGTGAGCTGTCTTGGTGCGGCCTTGGACTGCATCCGATTAGCACGGTGGGAACAAACTTACACCGCGCGCCTAAAGGCAACTACATTGCATAACCAGGGGTTGGGACCGCACCTCTCATGGAAGTAGGTGGAGAAATCACGAATGGAAAGTACTAATTTAGTTCGAACTGAACACGTCAGCAGTCTGCCATTGTATACAATAAAACGAACTCTTGACAAGCCTGGCAGTCGAATTACCTCAGTCGGTATAGTGGTTAGGTTACGGGCAGGTTAGTTTAAGTTAGGTTAGGTTAGGTTAGGTTAGGTTAGGTTAGTTTAGTTTAGGTTAGGTTAGGTTAGGTTAGGTTAGGTTACGGGCAGGACAACCGAGAAACCGTAGTTCAATTCCGGGCAGAAGAAGCACTTTTTTTCTCTCTCCAGTGTGTTCAGACCGACCCTGGGGGCGACCCAGCCCCCTACGGGTAACGAAACTCTTTCTTCCTGGGTAAGGTGGCCGAGGCGTGAAGCTGAACACTCACCTTCATCTAGTGTAGGGGTTGAGAGTGAGTGGAACTAAACTTCCAATCTCTCGTATGCCCACATGGAGTAAAGAGGGACGACTGAATCTGTTCACATTCGGAGTGTCAGCTCTCTCTCTCTCTCACTCTCTCTCTCTCTCTCTCTCTCCCCTCCAAAAGCTCGTCCTCATAATTTACCTCCGAAATTTCCTTCCTTTGTGCTTCCTTTTGTGTGACATCTTTCCATCTTCATCTTGATCTTCTTCTTTTGCGTTTTTTCTTTTAGTTTAAAGTTCCAAATCATTTTTGACGTTCTACCCTAATTTATTCTTGAAACTTTTCCGTATCTTCTTACTGATTCAAAGTTTCGGGGTTTCGCACTGTGTATTGTTCATATTGTTCATATTGCAGTGTTCTGAGTTTTGACACCGTGTCGTTCTGTTGGTTGACATTGACATTTCAGACAGACGCCATTACCAATCTACAACATTGGGTAAGGTAAAGGTAAAGTGATCCCGTTACAGGCCCGGTGTTGCCCAGAGGTTGGGTAGAGGTATAACTCTACTCTTCCATGACCGCTGCACTAGAAGGGAGTGAGTGGTCAGCAGCACACCCCGGCCGCACTTTACCTCCGGGAAAGACCCGGTACCCACTTTACAGGAGGCTGGGTGGGCCCCAGGGTCGGTCTGGACGGGCGGAAAATCTCGTCCCCACCGGGATTCGATCACGGACCGTCCAGCCCGTAGTCAGTCGCTATACCGACTGAGCTACCCGGTCCACCTACAACACTAGGAAAAGGTAAATTTTACTCTAGAACAGGCCGTGAAGGCCCAGTGGGGAAGTACAGCTATAGCTCTACCCTTTCTTTAACCTCGGCGCTAGATGGGATGGGTGGTCAGCGCCACGTTCCAGCAGGTCTAACCGCGGCAAAAAAAAACCGGTACACATTGTTCTGTAAAGGAGGCTGGGTGGGCACCAGGGCCGGTCTGGACGGGTACAAAAAAATCTGGTCCCCACTGGGATTCGATCGGTGGACCGCCCACATCCCGTACGAATCGCTATATCGACTACGCTATCCCGGCCCCGTACCTACAACACTGCACGGTGTGAAAACCCAGCAGAATACAATATTAATCTTCCAAAAACGGTCGCACTGCATCTGCGAAAAGCTACTACTGGCCTCGCCAACACTGTCAGCCGTTCCGTCAGCGTGTGACAGCGTGACTCCCACCGGGTGGATTTCCACGAAATTTCTTATTTGGGACCCTCAATAAAATTTTCGGCACTTCCGACTTTGATTAAAATCAGCCTAAAACGAGATAATTTACATGAAGATCTATGTATACTGTGTTTCTTAGTCGTTATAAGGAACAACGTCTCTTCTTTGTGAGGTACTGCTGTGCTATGCTTATTAAATTTAGTGAGCAATGGACCCTTCGAATTGTATATATATATATATATATATATATATATGGATCTTACAAATCGATAAATTCTCGCTTCTTCTGTTTCATACTTCCACATTTTTAACAATATCATCTTAGCTGCTTACGTGACGTTCCGGAGAACCTGCTTCCTGCCATGTCAGGGCAGAGAAACGTGAGTTCAGGTTTCTCCGAAACGTCGGTACCTATCTGCCAGGAGTACACAGCCTCACAACCCACAATTTCAGGCGACAGCAGTTTGCTAATTCCTGGCTTGCTCCGTGGGCAGGTTTCTGCCCCATACATTAGTACGTTCACGCAGTTACTTTTCAAATAGTCGGGTTCCCCCCCCCCCCGGATTTTTCCCATTTACAAAGTATTTCCAAAACTCGTGCCGATAGGTCTACACTTTAATTATCTATTTCTGTTCTTTTTCACTCTTTCCCTCATTGGTACGGAATGTCACTCATGTATTTTAAAATGGGCACGATCTTTATTGCATCAATATTCTTGACCACGTCTTCCGGCTTGTTTTGACAAATATATATATATATATATACGTATCTAAGTTGACACGTAATCCGAAAATGTCACCGCTGTAAGAATCCATTTGGTTCCCTTAAAACGATATCAACTGCATTTTTCATGCCAACAAATAAAAAACACCGATAAATCTTGTAAGAATTCGTGTTCTGGCGGGAATACACACAAACCAAATGAATCTGTTTGGGTTCTAACGCTGTCAAATAACCATAAATAAAAAGGTTTTCGAGAATTCGAAAAAAAATTACTGCAGCCATCAACACGTCACAAAACAGAGGCGGTGTGTTCCTACTGGCGTTGGGCGTTATCATTCAAGAGAAAAAAAAAGTCGCAAATTTGTGGCAATGGACTATTTGCAACAAATATGGCAACTTGGAACCACATTTTGGTACATAGGTTTAGTAATCGAAATAACATGTAAGCTTATCAAATACTGAAATGGACTTTGGACATAAGAAAATGAGTGATGTGTATTTGTGATATGCTTCCTAAGAGCACTTTGGCTTCAAACATCTGTCAGAGTGATAACGGTGGCGATGTCCTTAAAAATTACGTAATAGAATTCATTGTGATCTTTGTGCTTACGATACGGTGTGACGGATGATTTAATTGACATGTTAGAAGATGTACAGTAGATCGCAAGACTATGTCAGACGCTTTTCAACAAGCGTTAGGAATTTTATTTTAGATTACTAGCCAACATTATCGTTCTTCGCTGTGGTTTTGCCTGTAAAACGAATGTTTTTAGCCGTGTTCGCTAAAGTGCAAAAAAGCGTCTATTAGCTTCGGCGTGTCCGTCTGTCCACATGGAATAATTCAGCTCCCACTGGACGGATCTTCATGAAATTTGACATTTGAAGATTTTTTTCGAAAGCCTGTCAAGAAAATTAAAGTTCCATTCAAGTCTAACAAGAATAATGAGTACTTTGCGTATGGACCAATACACATTATCTATTATATCCCGCTCAATTATTCTTAAAATCAGAAATGTTGCACACAAAAGTTGTTAAGAAAACCAAACACGTATTTTAGGTTCGATAACTTTTTCCCCCGCAAATCGTGCCGTTTATGACGTACTGTGTAATGTATGGTAGAACCAGACAGGCTACAGATGGCAATATAATAGAGCGCGCACGCTTTGCATGCTGGGTAAATCTTTTCCTTGAGCACCATTATGGAAGTTGTATAGTTACATTAAAAGGACACGACCAAGCGCAGAAATTCATTTTACATATGGATTTAGAGGGAACATCGCCTTCTGACATACGCTGATTACATTCTGTTACTGCCCAAATTAAACACTCTACAAAGAAAGAAAGAACGAAACTCTTATAGCAGTAAAACCTCCATTTAGCGGGCTAATAGAAGGAGGGGGAATGCATTAATGTGGAATGTCCGTCAAACAAAACACGACAGACAATATACGTTTAACGTAATATTAAGGCGCGTTCGTGCAGCCATTGTTGCAGTGGAAAAATCAGTAATTATTACATATTCTGAGTGAGTATTTGTAGCATTAGGTATATAGCACGCAATGTGCATTCGCCGTTTTGCCATCGGGGGCCTGCGTGGCTCTACAATATTTTTCCACATTGTAATAAAAGATAAGATTTTCGGCAAAAAAAATTACTGACAACAAAATGTGTGTTTTGATTTTCACTGTAATTTTTTTTCTGAAATATTTCACATTATATGAAGAACGGAGGTAGATATGATCAAAATTTATATTGGTCTTCATGTAAAGCTCCCGTTAGTCTTGCGCAGTTTTAATGAAAATTGAATGTTCTTGACGGATTTTCGAATAATATTGAAATACCAAAATTTTATGGAAATCCCTGCAGTGGGAGTTGAGTTCTTCCATGCAGACGGACGGATGGACATGATGAAGCTAATTGTCACTTTTCGCAGTTTTGCGAAAAGTGAATAAAAGACCAACACGGAGAGTGCAGAGTCACGTTTTCTCTTCTTTTTTCTTTCTTCACCACCATCTTTATAGAGGCCATGATTGTTTTCTTTTTTTTTTCACTTTTTGTGCAAAAATCTATCGCAATAAAAACACGTATTTTGAGACCAAATTGTAGGAGCCTCATCACCCTATGCGGCTGGGTACAGGCAGGTTCTAGCGGACAAAGTCCGTTAGTTTTGAAATCCGTTATGTATAGGTTTCACTGTACACGCAAGTAAGGATGACCTAGAAGTACTGATAGAAATACGTGTTGATGTCTCTAACTCCTAAATCCTTCGACAATTTAGCAAATCCCAAGCATTTCGGACGGTCACTAACAAAGACTTGCACTCTGAAACATTAAAAGCAGACTAAGTTCGGGAAAATATTTACTGACACTCATTTCAGAATGTTCTTAACATTTCGTCTCCAGTATGCCTCTTAAATATTAAAAGAGACCTACACCAAAGTACCGTAGCCGACAGTTCCCTAATTAAAACGAAGACAATTCCATAACGCAGAGCCATTTTACGTCCTTTATACCGCCTCTAAGAAATTCTCCTCCTTTTATGAAACTCAACACCGTCCCAAAAAGAACCTCCTAATCTAGGAAGTGTGTCATCCCCGTTGTGTGTGTGAAACTAGGAAATGGTATTTAGTCAAACACAGCTGTGTCACTGAGGTGTATTTAGTGACTATATGATGGAACAACTACATGTTTCGGCCTGTACTGGCCATCTTCAGGTTGTCTTAGGGGAACTTAAGAAGTAGCTATATGCATGCGCGCGCACGTGGTGTAGAGATCTCTACACCATGTGCGCGCGCATGCATATAGCTACTTCTTAAGTTCCCCAAGACAACCTGAAGATGGCCAGTACAGGCCGAAACATGTAGTTGTTCCATCATATAGTCACTAAATACACCTCAGTGACACAGCTGTGTTTGACTAAATACCATTTCCTAGAACCTCCTAATGCTCCATGTCCTAAGGCAAATTAATGAAGTTCCCACTTCTTTTATATCAATTTTAATACTATCCCCCATATATGGCTATGTTTTGCAAACGGTTCCTCTTTTTATATTTCATGAATAAAGTTTATGAACTTGTCTACCGTGGACTAGTAATCAGGGAGATGAAACATGTCGCCAAATTACTGAGCAAAACATAGGTAGTCATTTCTAGGGTTAACTGTTCAAATTTCAGGAAATTGTATGTTTGTGTTTTTGTGAGAGGGCGAGAAATAAACACAGACACAGACGGAAGAACGATAAGGAGAAATAATCTCAGACAGCATAGAAATTCACGACACAATCGCTCGAACAAGCGGATCTGATTACACGCAAGATAAGTTACAGCATGCGCGATGATTTATTTGATATTTCGTTCAACAGTGTGCAAAAAGACGCCCTCTGAATTATAGATAATGCAGCGCCTGATAAAGCGACTTCTCAGGTTGCTCTAACTTGGCACTCAATTCTGAAAACAGTTCGTACAGCGAGCTGAGAACAGTGTAAAGAGGCAGACATGGAAGTGCACTCGTGTTCAGGTTGTGCTCAGTGCTATGAAGAGTCTTGTGTGCAGCAGAAACCTGGTCAAGATGTCGAACAATCTCTGCTCAAGAGCGCCACATCACCACAACCTGCAAGCTCCAGACGTCCATCGTAATATTTAGTGTAGTTTGTGTTTTTCTTGGGCTTATTTCTCTGTTACTGCCCATTTCTGTTGCTGTGCCCTACAAGATCAGAGTGGTGTGCAGTTATATCCTGATACACTGTGTGTGCGGCATACTTTGGTTTGCGGCTTTTCTTATACAGACCTACGGTCTTTCCATTGTTAATCCTTCAAAGCAATAAATGAGTCCACGGAGGAGAATTCTTCTGGAGAAGCCAACATTTCCTCAGCAATTCAAAAAGTTCCCTGCATTTTGAGGAAACTGAAAGTTCATTCCCGTTGAAATGGCGTGAAATGCCAACTTGTGGATGGGTGGTGGTCTTGACAGCCCCTGCGTACGCAGCCGCTGTCAAGACCACCACCCATCCACAAACTCGGTGCAGAAAACCATATGTTGCAACTCAAAATCTAATGCTCCTGACGATGGGCGTATGCGCCCGAAACATGTCGAACTAAGAATACGTCAATAAAATTACCTTGTTGCATCAAGTTGGCGTTTCACACTATTTCATGAGGAAGATGCACGGTCATACCAACCCCAAGTTTCATTCCCGTTGTTCACAGCATTCCGCCATTGGTCCCTGTACTGAGCCAGGCGTATCAAGGCCATACCCAACCATCATATTCTTTGAGATCGGACTGAATGTTACTCTCATATTTATGCCTAGATCTTTCAAAGAGTTTCCTACCTTCACATTGTCCACCCATTTCTCTTTTCTCCCATGCTTCCCACATTCATACTTGGACGTGCGGGGAAGACCTGTAGTAAACATATACACTATGTAGAAAGAATTGTGTTCTATCTCAAGTCTAAAACCTGCAGTTTGCTTTAAAACAGGCCACAACCACGTCTTCTGCCAGCCCTTTATATTAGTGTTCACAATCATATTGGAAGTTCCTGGACATAATGTAGACTCATGTATCGCCAGGTATCAATGTTTAGAAATGTGTAATACCGGAGAGGGGGTTCTCATCGTCTGCTGCCTGCTGACAGACACGTACGACTTGGTTACTCCCTTTCTCTATATTATTTTTGCCTGTTAGGCCATTTGAGGATTTTTTCTGTAGCTCCCATAACAGTACATTGTTACATTGAACAATGGGCAGTGAACAACGAATTTGAAGAGCATGGAAGGCATTGGTGCGTGGGAAAGACACTAACAATTTAAAATTGCAAAACTGTGAAGTTAAAAGGTGAAGAAAATCGGGGAATATCTGTTACCATCCGCTTCACAATCTTGCGTTTTCCAGTTCGTATCTAAAAGTATGAATATTAAAATACACGCAGCTATAACTTTGTCTTTATATGGGTGTAGAACATGGTATCTCACGTTAAGGCAAAAAACATAGGTTGAGGATAATCAATAACAGTTTGCTGAAGAAGATATTTGGGCCTAAGAGGGAGGAAGTAACAGGAGACTGCATGATGGGGAGCCACATGGTTTATACTCCTTATCAAATATTATTCTGGTGATCACATAAAGGAAAATGGCAAGTGAGGGGCACGTGACACATATGGGTGAGATAAAAAAAATCCTGTTGTGGGGAACCCTGACGAAAAACACAACTTGGAAGGCCTAAGTGTAGAGAGGAGGACAATATCAAAGTAGAAGCTTGAGAAACAGGATGGGAGAGTGTAAATTGGATTGATCTGGCTCAAGATACGGACCAGTGACCGGCTGCTGTGGCAAAGGTAATGAACCTCCAGGGTCCAAAAAATGCAGGGAATTTCATGAACAGCTGAGGAACTACTAGCTTCTCAAAAAGGACTCTGTTCCGTGGAGTTATTTATGGAAGGAAGCCGTCCTGGCGCGATTTTAGACACCAGTTTTGTCTGAAGAGACTGTCGAAAACCAAAACAAAAGCCTGCTTTAAAAAGGCCGGTCTCTGCACTTTCAGCCGACACGGTGACATGCCGAATAAGAGACACCACGCGACCGCCATAGTCATTTTCACACCACGCCAGAGACAGGACATAAGGCCAAACCTCTGTACTATATTTACAACAAATTGTATCCCATTTTGCCCCTGATCAAATATTTTTACATTTCTATTTGTTAAATCAAGAGTTTATAACATTATTAAGTTTATTACATTACTCCAAAGCTTTCTGCGTGACTGTAAGTGACTACTTAAGCAACATACCAACAAATTCACATATATAGTCTTTAATAATCTAAAATTTACATTAAAACACTTAAAACGCTCCTACATGTTTCGATCATACGATCATCCTCAGGGAGCATACTTTGTTCCTTGCTAAAGTTACAGTTTAAA
>Ga0123354_10020846_pt1 | contig 10315 bp, 12 predicted proteins | sample TergutLab28metaG_2_FD_97872 | JGI IMG/M metagenome (GOLD analysis project Ga0123354, IMG submission 97872) | Labiotermes labralis P4 segment gut microbial communities from Petit-Saut dam, French Guiana - Lab288 P4 | ecosystem: Host-associated > Arthropoda: Insects > Digestive system > Gut ...
GGGGGGGGGAGGGGAGGGGGAGAGAGGGGGGTAGGGGGGGGGGGGGGGGGGGTCTCATAGATGAAGGTGCAACAAACTAAGGATTTTTGTTGTGGATCTTGCCTGAAATTGTGTTTATCAGGAAGCCTATTTCTCAGGGTCATTTACTTTTGACTTGAATGCCTTTATACCAATGTACACGATTTTAAAAGTCCTTTGTGCAGGTGTTTATTTTTTTGTTGTGCTATTAATAGTAGAATGCTATGTAGATTGGCTGGCTGGTAGGGGGAAGACAGTGAATAAAAAAAGAGTTGTTGTTTCTGCCAACTGTACGTACATGTCAGTGAGGAAATGTTCAAATTTAACATGCTGTTTGGAAGTTCGGTGTTTTATAATGCCAAGTGATCCTCTCCTATATAACAGCTCGGTTCCTGTTTTGACATGCATAAACTTGGTAATTTGATGAACTCCATCATTCTGCTGACACATGTGGAACTAGTCTTGTATTCTGGGGTTTTTTACCCAGAATGTTCATTAGTGGGTGAAAGGAATTGGGACAGTCTAATTTGTCATACATGTCTTACCTTTCCTTGAGATTTTGTGTGTTGCTGATGGCTTCATTTATTTGCTTCTATCAGAAACACATTTGTTGACACTCAGCTTGCTTTGTTGTCATTTGCTGCCAATCCGGCATGTATGCGTGGTCGGACAATTATGTTCACGAACTCGCCACCGTGTGCTTGTGGTGGCAGCACTGAACAAAAGCCTTAGTATGGTTTGATGACGTTGACATATCAGCGTTGCACAGCTGTGTTATTGATCTATGGCAGTCTCTTTCTGGGTGGCATCTATTACTGTCTGCGCGTGTTTTGGTGTGCCGCCGCGAGAATGTCGGGGCTTGAATTAGAGCAGCGAACGAACATTAAATTTCTTGTTAAACTTGGAAAGAGTGGAAACGAAATCAGAGAGATGTTAGTGCAAGTTTGTGGGGATAATGCCATGAAGAATACAGCAGTTTACAAGTGGGTGAAATGCTTTTCTGAGTGAAGAGAAAGTGTCACCAATGAAGAGAGATCAGGATGGTGAGCAACGAGCAGAACTGAAGAAAACATTGCAAAAATTCGTCAAATTGTGTGTGAAAATCGTCGGCTGACTGTCAGGAGCATAGCAGAGCAAGTGAACATCGGCAGAGAAACAGTTAGAAAAATCTGAACTGAAGATCTTGACATGAGAAAGGTGTGTGTAAAAATGGTCCCAAAGGAGCTCGCCGAAGAATAAAAGCAAAGGAGAGTCACAATTTGCCAAGACCTTTTGGAGAGGCAAGATGACATTTTGGGCCATGTCATCACAGGTGATGAAAAATGGGTCTACCAATATGACCCTGAAATGAAACGGCAAAGTGCACAATGGAAGACTGCCAATTACCCAGGACCAAAAAAATTCTGTCGGTCCAAATCAAGAATCAAAACAAGGTTGCTGACATTTTTTGATATTAGAGGGATTGTTCATTACGAATTTGTACCAACTGGACAAACAGTCAACCAAGTTTAGTATTTGGAAGTACTGGAAAGGCTGGGTGAAAAAGTTAGACAGAAACGACCCTAACTTTTTGCCAACGACTCACGGATCTTGCTTCACAAAAATGCACCTTCTCACACGGCACTGTCTGTGAGGGAGTTTTTAACTACTAAACAAATAACTGTGTTGGATCACCCTGCCTGTACTCCGGTTCTATCCCCCAATGACTTTTTTCTGTTCCCAAAGATAAAGGAAATATTGAAAGAAGGCATTTTCATGACATCAGGAGTAATACAACGGCAGCACTGAAGGCCATTCCACAATACCAGTTCCAAAATTGTTTTGAAGGGTGGACTAGGCGCTGGCATTGGTGCATAGCTTCCCAAGGGGAGTACTTCGAAGGCGACCAAGGTGGTATTCAACAATGAGGTTTGTAGCACTTTTACCGCGAAGAGTTTTGCGAGTTTTATTGTCCGACCACGTACATTGCCCTGTAGGCATGTGGTCGTGAAGGGTATTTGCATTATTCGCTGGATAATCGGAAGTAGTAATACTGATTGAGACGTACTTCTTGTTAGTTTTGTTTGCATTTCATTGTTCATTGCCATGTGGCCTACTGTTTCTACGCCAAAGAAGGTTTGAGAAGATGAATCAACACAGCAAAATTGTGGTTCCTGAACAAGATTAGCAAATAACAGAATGGGAACAATTTGTAAAGTGTGTCTGATATTTTCATGTGGCTTTAAACGTTGGTTTGGGTGCATATTTCAGAGTACCTTCTGTTTGTGGTCTATTAACACTGGTGCATTTTAGGGGTCTAAGATACCCCCAGGGTACTTTATTGATGTAATTTTCAGAACAGAAGTCCATGCTTGCAGCAGTCTTCTGTGAATTTTTCTAATGTTTAATGAGCATTTATGTGTGACTACCTTTGTGTTTGTGTCTTCCATAATTGTCTTGAAAATTCAAATTTCCATTTCCATGACATGTTTTGCATTTGAGGGGGCTGTGAGAGCCTACGGAGAAGTAGTAACTTTATGTCCTAGAATGCTCCGATGTGTGTCTGTGAAGCCCCATAGAGAAACAACACCCTTGTTTTGGAAGTAGAATGGTCTGGTATGGATAGATTTAAGTTGTATTTCTGTGGAAGCCTGGTCTTGCAGTGGGTGCACCTATAATTGTTTACAGTAGGCATAGCAAGACACAAAATGTTGTCCATCTGTATAGGTTAATGAAGGTGCACCTGTAATCATGGACTGATGGAAATACGTGGTGGATCGTGGGAAGTCAAAAGTGTTTATATGGGCATTAGAGTGTGTTGGTGTAGTGTGTTTGTAATTAAGGTGCAGTGAATAGGATTTTGAGGATTTGTCACAGAACCGTTGGTATTTTGTGCTTTGAAATATTTGCTTCTTTTAGAGTGGGTTGTGAAACCTGAATTTTTTCGAAGGAAGAGTGGGTCCTGAACTTCATTGAGGCGTTAAAGAAACTGCATGTTTTTGAGATACATTGTGTTTGTATGTTTTGTTGGAGTATTAGTAATTGTGAATGAGTTTGGCGTGGCGGTATTTTTTGGGATGTGTCTTCTGTTATTCACTTTGACGGAGGCCTTTTGAGTAATTGTGAAATTTGTGGTCATGGTAATACATATACGACTTTGACTGTCATCATTGTCGTGTTTGAGATTTTGTAATGTAGTTTATGGAAGATGGTGGGGACTGAAAGTTGCTTCATCCATGGAGTTGACACTGTAGGTACACTGGGTGTGGGTAGAATGTATGGACAAAATTGAAAAGAGAGTTTCCAAAATGAAGTGGTGGAAGTTTATCTGTATTTCATGTTGACCAATATTTGCTTTCCATCTTACACTCTGAGACAGTTTTGATTTATGCAAGTGGTGGCTCCAGCACATTTCAACCACCCTGTGGGGGAAAATTTCAAGATTGTGTTTGTCATCGGAAAAGGATAGGACAAACCTAATGAGTTGCATGGGCACAAGATTCTCCCATGTGATTCTTATATTGTTCGTATGTTTGGTCACATATATTCCAAAGTGTATGTAGCTTGAATTGGGAATGAAGAAAGACTTAAGCAGCACATTGTTGCTGACTGTCATACCACTGGGAAAGGCCCCATGACATCAGAATATGTTAAGAAGTTTGTGATAATATAAGTAGTTAGTGCATTAATTCTTTTGGTGGCATTTTGTGAATTTTTTTGGAAGTGTTACTTGAAGTGTGTAATATTTCAGTTACAAGTGACATCATACATTTCCGGTAGACATTCCTAAATTAATAAATGTGGGGCATTTATTGTTTATAAAGTCACAGTTGACAGTAAAGTCTCAAAATTTTCTGCCACGAAGATCACATGGGGCACATGCACCTTTGGTCATTGGTTGGGTCATCCATCGGGGGGGGGGCTAAACGGTTCAAAGTTTATTTAAAGGCATGAGGAAGGTTTTTGTGTCTTTGTGATTTAAGTTTGAATGGGTAGCATTTAGAAGTGTCTCCACTGTAAAACCCTAAATTGTGGATATAATCACGCCCTGTTTTATCTCGAAAGAAGCTCACATTTTAGGATTTTGAAAAATTTTGTTTGTATTATAGTGGGGAAGCGAGGGTTGTAGGTGCAGCGTGTTTTTGAGATGTGTAGTGCAATATACATGTTGATGGAGTTACGTCCCTCTCAAATATTTTGTCGTTAAGGTATATCTGAGATGTTCCGTGTGATAGTGTTTGATGGAGGCCTATTGAACAATTGTGAAATTTGTGGTTGTGGTATTACATATACAACTTCACCTGTGATCATTGTTGTGTTTTGGAATACGTAATGTTCTTTATGGAAGGTGCTGGGAACTGAAATTTGTTTCAGCCATAGAGTTTACACTGTAGTTGTGTGTGGGATATGTGGACAGTCTTGACAAGAGAGTTTCCAAACTGAAACGGTGGAAGTTTATCTGTGTTACGGTTTGACAAATTTTTTTTTTTCCAACTTACACCCCGAGACTATTTTGGTTTATGCAAGTGGTGGCTCCAGCACATTTTAACCACCTTGTGGTAGATATTCTAAACTGTATTTGTAATGGAAAAATGATAGGACCATCATCACAATTTGTGAATGCACAAGTTTCTTCTATCTCATTCGTATATTTTTTTAATATTTTGGCACACTTAAATTGCAAAATGTACATAGCTCGAAATGGGAATGAAGAAAAATTTTGGCCCTCATGTTTTTGCCCATCATATCATACAGAAATTCCCTCTTGACATCAGAATGTGTGAGGCTGTTTGTGATAATAAGTTCAGTCAATGCATTAACTCTTGTGGACATTTTGAGAAATATATTTATTAGTTGATAAACGCTAAGAACCCCTCCTGTGTTAGATCAGAGAATGTGTGGCACCAGGCAAGGAAATTTAAAACACTGAAGATGCTTATTTTCAAGTGCAACGTGTGAACAGAAATGAAAAATGATTGATCTGTGGACTTACTTTGATGGTAATATTTCTGGTATTCGAAGTGATGAAATTAGCTGTTGGATTTAGTCGAAGCATTGCAGATATATTCTGAAGTTACAGTGTGGCCTGTTTTGGATGGTTGGATGGAGGCCTTTACTAATAATTCAGAAATTTAAGATGCTTTGACAAATGTCCAAATTGTCATGGATAACTTTCAGATTAAAATTTCCAGAAGTTCATGTTCTTTGAACACATCAAATTTGCATTAAACAATACATACTTTAAATGTGTAATATTTTTGTGTCTGGTGACATCATACCTTTCTGGTGGACATTCCAAAATTTTTAAATGTGGAACTTTATCATTTGTAGAGTCACAGCGTACAGGAAAGTTTCAAAATTTCTACCACATCGGATTGGTCTCGTACACCTTTGATCAAGGGATGGGGCATCAATTGCCGGGGGGGGGGGGCCTTGTTTGGGGGGGAAATGGGGGAAATTGTTTTACGGGCATTAGAAAGTGTTTTTTATCTTTGTGAACACTGAATTTTGTCGAAGGGTTGTAGGTGTAGTGTGTTCTTCAGGTTGTTGAATTTGATGTATTTTTTGATGGAGTTATGTTTATGTGAAAGGGCGTGTCGGAGTATGCGTCGTGCGACACTGTGTGATGGAGGCCTGTTGAAAAATTGTGATGGAAGTAGCATGATAGTACATTATATGTCTTCGCCTGTGATCGTCGTGTTTGGGGTTTTGTAATTTTTTTTGAAGGGGTGGGGGAGGCGCTAGGGACTTGAAGTTTTTTTTATCTATAGTTTTGACACTAGGTGTGTAGGGTGAGTGTACCGTATGTGGACTAATTTACAAGAGAATTTCCAACTGAAATGGAAATTCATCTGTAATTCATGCTGGCTAGCATTTGTTTTTCCCTTTTACATCCTGACACTATTTTGGTTTATGGGCGTGGCGGCTCCAGCACATTTTAACCACGCTGTGGTAGATCTTCAAAATTTTATGTGTAATGGGGAAGGGATCAGACGATCTTCACAGTTTGCATGTGCACAAGTTTCTTAGCTCTATTGCAGTGTGTAAAGAGCTGTAGCACTGCTGCTTTTTATTTCCATTTGTCTCAAGTATTTGATGCTTGCACAGTGTAGGATTATTAGTTGACCTTTTGTGTCAAAATCCACATTGTTGATCCCCGATAATTTCCTCTGTGTATGGAGTTAACCTTGACTGTAGGATGTGTGATAAAATTTGGTATGTAGTTGACAGAAGCGTTATGCCTTTAAAATTAGTACAATCTGTTTTATCGCCCATCTCCTGAGCATGTAGTGATCAACTCCATCCACACCTCCAAAAAGTCCTTATTCCAAATAGAAGTGATAAGTTTGTGGATCTCAGAGCAAATTGTCCTACCCCCTGCTTTAATCAGTTCTACTGGGATTTGATCAATACTTGGTGATTTTTTACTTTTTATCTTCTCAATAGCCATCTCAAACTCCTAACAGAATTTTCACATGGTACTTAGGCAAATGGTAAAAAACCTGCCCTAAATCCTCTTAAAAGCTGTGTTTTGAATTGTTACTGTTATTCTGTTTTGGTGCATGCAGATTGGAAGCAATGATATTACACCAGCCACCTCTCAGAACTAAACAGGATAAAAGGTGGTGATCAAAAGGACTTACAAATGCCATATTAAATTTCTGGTGTGAGATTTTAATGACAAATTGGGGAAAGAGGTTAATTTCAAACTGAGAATCTAAAATGAGAGTTTACATGAGGATAGTAATGATAATGGTGTTAGAGTAATAAACTGTGCCACATCAATAAATCTACTTATTAAGAGTATGATGTTACCATATCAAAATATTCACAAATACAGCTGGTGGGAAGACTGACAGTCAGATTGATCATGTGTTGATAGACAGGAGATACCATTGAAATATACTTGATGTACCATCTTTCAGTGGAGCTGACTGTGGTTCTGGTCATTATCTGATTGCACAATTATGGACAGGTAAGCAAGTAAGCAACACAGCAGGGTGTGGAGAGATGAAGTCTCAAGAAGCTAAGTGAGTTGGAAGTTAAGAAACGGTATCAGACTGAAATCTGAAACAGTTTTGCAGCTTTGGATAACTTAAATGATAGTGAGGATATAAATAGGGCTTGGAAAAACGTGGAAGAGGATAACGAATCTCAACAAAGGCACTCTACATATGTAGGAATGGAAGCTCCACAACCATGAATTGATGAAGAATGCTACAATATTTAGATGAAAGGAAACAGGCTAAAATGCAGTGGTTACAGGATCCAAACCGAAGTAATGTAAATAATCTGAACAATGTAAGACATGAAGCCTGTAGACTTTTCAGGAAGAAAAAGAGGGAATACCTGAAAGCTAAAATTCATGAACTTCAAACAAAATATAAGTTTAAGAATATCAGGGTATGAATGACTTTAAAATGTTTACCAGCTTAGAAGTAATAGAGTAAAGGATGAGAAGGGCGATCTGGTTACAGACTGCAACAGTATTGTGGTTAGGTAGAGGAATTGTTTCTCTTAAATATGTAGGGTACTGTATGTAAGTTTAGTGATATTATGGGGACTGAAAGTACATACACCAGAATCATTATTGCCTGGACCGGGTGCCTTAGAGGTTTAGATGGCCATTGAGATTGTAAAGAGACACAAATAACCAGGTATTGGTCATATACCAGTGGAACTGATTAAAAGAGAAGGTAGGACAGTTTGTTTTGTGATCCATAAGCTTATAAATTCTGTGTGGAATAAGGAAGAACTGCTTGCGCAGTGGAAGGAGTCAATCATTTTATCTGTTCATAAGAAGGGGGATAAAATTGATTGTGGTAATTAGTGAGGCATATCATTTTGTTCAACTACATAGAAAATTGTTTACAGCAATTCTCTATTAATGTTTTCTCCATATGTAGAGTAAATTATTGGGGATCGTAGATGTGGTTTTTGTTGTAGCAAGTCAACTGGGGATGGTATACTCTGCATTTGTCAAATACTTGAGAAAAATGGGAACACAATGAGGCAGTGCATCAACTGTTTCTGGAGTAGAAGAAAGTAGGGAGATGTATAATATTCTCATAGAGTTTGGTGTCCCTGTAAAACTAGTTAGGCTAATGGAAATGTATGTAAAGTAAAGTATAACAGGGTGTGGTTAGGCAAAAGAATGGTTTGAAACAAGGAGTTGCTTAATCACCATCCCCTTACACCTGTGCTTTAGAATATGCCTTTAGGAGGGTTCAGGAAACCAGCACCTGAAATTCAGTGTACACATCAGCTTCTGGTTTATGCTGATTATGGTAATATAGTGGGTGGAAATATAAGTACTATAAAGAAAAACATGGAATCTTTAATAGTTGCCAGTAATCAGTTTGGTCTGTAGAAGTGCTGAGAACACTAAGTATATGGTCATATTTTGAGACCAGCATGAAGGACAGTATGACATGATAAGGATGTGTACTGAAGCCTTTCAATGGGTGGAATGGTACAGATATTTAGGGAAAATCTGAACAAATCAAATTCCATTACTGAAGAACTTAGGAGCAGATTGAAGACATGGAATGTTTGCTGTCATTCAGTGCAGAATCTTCTGCCTTCCAGTTTGCTCTCCAAAAATATAAAGAATAAGCTACACACTATAATTATGCCTATGATTTTGTATGTGTGTGTAATTTTGCCTTGACATTGTGGGATGAACATAGGCCAAGGGTGTTCGAAATTAGAGTGCTGAGGAAGATATTTGGGCCTGAGAGGGTCGAGGTAAGGGGAGTTGTGAAGAATGAAGAGGTTTAGTATCTGTACTTGCCAAATATTATGTGGGTGATCAAATCAGGAGGAATGAGATGGGCAGGAATGTGTCACATATAGGAGACAGGAGAGGAGCATATTATGTTTTGGCGGGGAAATCAGAGGGAAAGAACCCACTTGGAATGCCTAGGTCTAGATGGGAGGCTAATAGGAAAAATTCATCTTCAAGAAGTGGGATGGGTAGGCGCGGAGTGGATTGCCGTGGCTGAACATAAGGACACATTGCGGGCTGTTGTGAATGAGGCATTAAAGTCCTGGGTTCCATAAAATGCACTGAATTTCTTGACTGGCTAGGACCAGTTAACTTCTTAGGAAAGACTCTGCTTGTTGCAGTTAGTAAAAAACCTAAGGATTTCAGTTCCATTGTAGAACCATTTATGGAAAACTGTTACACTTGGATTTTTGTACCTCCAGCCATGATAGATTGTGATCTGTATGTGGTGATGCCAACCAAACAAGATACGTAGGGGTACGCAGTTCCAATTGGGATTGAAGAAAGATGTAAGTACATTGTTGTTGCCTGTCATACCACAGGAAGCGCCCTGTGACGTCAGAATTTGTTAGGTAATTTGCGATAATACGTGCAGATCATGCATTAATTGTATGTTGGGCATTTTGGGAATTTGTTTGAAAGTGTTAGTAGAAAAACAGTGGAACCCAACCTCTGTTAAATAGTGGATGTCACTGTGAGTTCATTGTGTCGCCTGGCAAAGAAATTTAACACATTGAAGATGTTTATTTGTTGAATGCAGCGTGTGAATTGAAAGGATAAATTATTGATATGTGAACTTTTTCTGATGATAATGTGTTGTATTGTTGCGAAGCAATAGCCATTGGATTTAGTCGAAGCATTTCAGATTGATTCTGTTGTTGAAATATGTCCTGTGTTGGACTGTTGAATGGAGGCCTTCATTAAGCATGGAATAGCACAGAGTGCATTTAAGATGTTTTAACAAATTTCGAAAGCGACGTGGAAAAATGTTCAAATAGAAAATTTGGGAAGCGAGTTGTTTTTGAACTCGGCGGCAAAATTGCACTAAACGAAACGTTCTTAAAGTGTGTAAAATTGTAGTTACAGGTGACATCAGAATTTTGTGGTAAACGTTAACAAATTAATGAATGTGGAGCATTAATTTTTTTTTATAAATTCTCAGTTGACAGGAAAGTCTCGTAATTTGTATGACGTAAATCGGATGGGTCACGTACAACTTTGATCACTGGCGGGGACATCCATGGGGGTGGGGGAGGCCGGGGTCCTAAACTGTGTGAAATTGATTTACAGGAATGAGAAAGCGGTTTTGTGTTTGTGATTTAAGTTTGAATGGGTAGCATTTAGAAGTGTCTCCACAGTACCGCCTTTCCCCGCACGCCTTAGGTACCACCCAAGTTTCGAGATAACGGGAACGCCTTGTCTGTAGCTGGCTAAAAATAGCGACCCGCCAGCTGATAGACGCGGTTCACACGAGAGCGTGTACGGGAATTAAAAAACGGTCATAACTCCGTAACCGTCCAAAATCGGACA
>Ga0123354_10020847_pt1 | contig 10314 bp, 10 predicted proteins | sample TergutLab28metaG_2_FD_97872 | JGI IMG/M metagenome (GOLD analysis project Ga0123354, IMG submission 97872) | Labiotermes labralis P4 segment gut microbial communities from Petit-Saut dam, French Guiana - Lab288 P4 | ecosystem: Host-associated > Arthropoda: Insects > Digestive system > Gut ...
AGGAGGTGGGATGTGGGAATGTGGACTGGATTGGGTTGGCCCAGGATAGAGACAGGTGGCGGACGCTTGTGAGTACGGTAATGAACCTTCGGGTTCCATGAAATGCGGGGAATTTCTTGACTACCTGCAAACCAGTTAGCTTCTCAAGAAGGACTCTGCACCATGGAGTAAGTAAGTAAGTAAGTACAATAGTGAAGCTGACAACGTAGGTATAAACCCTCGATAACAAATTTAGTCGAAATCCATTCCCTAGGTTCAGACATTATGTTAAACTGTTCCCACACACACACACTGCGGCTTAATAAAACCCCCGTCACAATCTTAACACTTTGCCATTAAATCGATTTGCTGTTCTTGATATACAGTTTCAGCTCCGGCTTACGCTCCTGGCTGTGTGTTTGGGGAGGGGGGGGGGCGTATCGTCTGTCACAGTGCCTGGACGTGCCTGGCGCCTGTTGCAGTAGATTCAATGTAGGCAGTGTTACCTTTCCGCTAATTGGCCGGATATTTCCAAGCGGTTTCTGTCGAACGACGTCTCCAGACCCGAACACTGAGTGCGGTTTAAGAAGTTCGAAGTGTCTCCAGTATGTCGGTCAGCAACTGCCTGCAGTGGCGGCTTGTAACCCTCCCTGTGTTAGTTCGGTTTGAGTGATTACTTTTCAGCTAATGAAGCTGGTGTATGAAACATATGTGCGATATGCACAGGCTGCATTTTTGTGTCGCATGTCAGTCCGTTCAACAAACATCAGCTGTTTCTGTAAACAGCGTTAAACGCTGGTATTCACAATGCACACGGACTGTGCTCTCAGTGGGCTACGAACTGCATTTTTATATATGTTTGACATGAAGTTCAGACTTCGACAGCAGTTCAGTCTGTGTGAGATTTTTTACGGAAAAAGTGGCGCTGGGGCAGGTTTTTCTCCCAGTGCTTCGGATTTCCCCTTCATTTTCATTCTTACACTGTTTCCAACCCATATTCACCTTGCTACTTCTCTTTCCAGAAAGACAAGTGGGCGAATCCTGGTAACTTTCAAAAAACAAATCACCCGGTCCACTATACATATGCAAGGGTTTTTTTATCAATGGGTAAAGCAACTGTATCATGACTATAGCCATTCACTGTGTACAGCGTCAAGGTTAAGAAACCGTGGACGTCCGCTACCATTCCTCCATACGTCTCTGTGTATTGTGCGTGATATTCCAGAGCCTGGAGAGCTAAATGACAGTTCCTGTCTGTCCAGTGCTCCGCGACATCCTCAAGAGCGCTGCTTGTTTTGAAGGTTGGCAGACTTTGCCCGCTTGTCCTTTTGCTAAGAGCAATATGAGATGAAAATGAGCTGGAGCTTTGGTGATATTGGTACTGTACCGTTGAGAAGTTCTAATTTCTTGATTTGTAAGGATCGAAATTAATTTCTGGAATGTGGCGACAGAGAATATAGACGTTAGGGGGAAGTCAGCAGCAGCAGCAGCAGCAGCGTCTGATAGTTGACGCAGCAGGTCAGTGTGGTAGCCGGAGGGCAGAGTGAGATGGAGCCAGCCACAGACAGCTGGAGATTGAGAGGAACGGAGATTAGCACAGGGCAGGAGATGTTGCGTGTTAGTACATAGGGGGACTGTAGTTTGTTACACATATGTATGTATGTGTGTACATATGTATGTCAGGGTCAAATATAATGGGCTTCGAAGTTTGCTGGTACAGTCAGGATTCTCGGGTTTGACACTTATTTCGAGATTTAAGTCAAGACGCGTTGGGTACCCTGTTAGTTAAGTCAGCGTATTAAAATTGTCCGGTAGGAGACGCTTATGCGGGATTTACGTATGTTACGTTGAGGGATACCGCGTCAGTCATCAGGAATGAATGGGGAGACAGAATACAAAAGTTTAAATGTTGGACCCCTTACGGAACTGCTGCATTTACGTGGGACCAATCAGACTAGTTAGGAAAATTGGAGTAGGAAGACTTTTATACAAGGAAGCATCTTTGCTTACCGGAGACTCCGAACGACACACAAGTTGGACGTTCAGGTGACCGTGCATCGTGATAAATTCTTATAATGAAACCAACTAGATGCACTAATTTCTCAAATTTATTTTTGGAATAAAACTACGCATGTTTCGTACAGTTCCTCTGTCCATAATCAGGAGTTTTTCACTGCACACACAACAATGGTATATGTCATACAGGTTTGCTGACAGCTTGCGAGCAGGATCAGGACGTTCCATCCTGAATCTGCTCGCAAGCTGTATGACATATACCACTGCTGTGTGTACAGTGAAAAACTCCTGATGATGGACAGAGGAACTGTCCGAAACATGTAGAGTTTTATTCCAGAAATAAATTTGAGATATTAGTGAATCCAGTTGGGTTTATTGTAAGAAAGGACACACAAGCTTTTCAATTTTCATGGGGGGGGGGGGGGTCCCAAACCCCCCCCCCCCCATTTCGGTGTCGATATTTAGAGACTAAATTCTGAAATTATAAAATTAACAAGTGTTACTACGGAGCACAGCGTTCAAATAGCTGAATTGTGTACAGAAACCTTCGGAAGATGTAACTGACTTATGTAAGACATTCCTGTCGCTCAGTGACGACGGTAAACACCACAGCGATCCGCGCTGTGTTTATCGCGCACCGTCAGAACGTGCGACCACTTAGCGCCTAGTGACAAGTGATAAGTCAGACGGAAGGTATTTCTGATTATTAACAAACATATAGATGAACTTAATAGCTCTCTGTGCTAATTCCACGACTTTCAGACCTGCCGTTCGGTACCGTACATAAACGACTGCGCGAGTAGTTGTGTGCCGCTCGGGTGTCATACGGGTAGGGGAAAATGGAAGTGCTAGGAGAAAAACCTGTCATTATCCCCAGTACCACTTTCTCCACCACAAATCGTACATGGACTGGACTAAGATCAAGCCGGGAATTCCTGGATGAAGGGAATTTATTTGTGATTCATACAATGAAGATGAAGCAGCAGAATATAATGTATTCTGTTGTTTTGTGTCGATAATCTTGGTGCAGCAATTTGCTGTGCACTTAATTGTAAAAATTAATGTCTGGTAATTATTATTTCGTGAATATAAACTCCGGCTGTCCTCCTGTGTGGTTTTAGCAGTGTTAGTGTATCGAATGAACCGTGCGGCCATCTTCATGACGTGTTTCACAGTCGTGCCCATAGAGGTCTCCAGTTAGTGGTCTAATTTGTGTTCAGTCTCAGGTACCTGGCCTATCTCCTCGTACAGACGAACAGCAGACCTTGAAATGCCTCCAGTTCATATCTGTTCAGTTCATAAGGCATTGACACTGTGCCGTATGACACTTCTGTCCTCACTAGGTTGATTCTCAGTACTGCAACACGCGCGTTTGAATTACATACGTTTGGTTGATATCTGTCTCCTAACCACTGCCCAGTCAATGTTCACGCGCTAATCCACGGCATTCTAGCCTTGTATCCAGCTGACAGCCGCTCATATGTTATAACCTGGCGCGATGCTGCAACCTCAGGTATGGGAACTGTGAGGTGGGGTAAGTAAGTTTATTACTCGCAAATGACACTTGTTAATAGAAGCTGTCGCTGCATGTTTCGACTGCTTGCAGCCATCTTCAGTGAGAACGTGTGTACAGTGATGCCCCCTGAAGACCGCGATCAATAACAGCCGCTACGTGTAGCGAACCAGTACAACTGATTGGCAATAAACTTGCTGCCGTACACCGACTGTACGGAAGATGTGCAGTGACGTCATCCTCAGTTAACGTAGGGCCCCAAAATATGTTTTGATTTTTCGTAATTATTGTTGTGTAATGTTTAACAAATGTAATGAGAAGGCGAAATGTGGGTGTAGCTGGCGGTTCGGTCAAGATGTCTGAGCAACGAAAACTCAGCCACATGGTAAAGATACGTAACGTATTGGCGGGACATGTAGCATGCATGGGTAGCAGAGAAATGCATACATGGTTTTGGTGGGGAACCCTGAAGGAATGAGACCGCATGGAAACTTTTTTTTTAAATTGGAGGATAATATTAAAACGGATCTTGAAGGCATTCTGTTGTGGCGTGGTCTAGGCTGAGGGTAGCTCTTGCGAACACACTAATTGGCCCTTGGGTTTAATGTAAAGCAGGGAGATTCTTGATTGACTCAACAGGATTCAGCTCCATGGAGTCGGTTAACGTACAGGGTGTTAGTGTAGAAGGTTTAAGAGTGGTGATAATGATGCGAAATTATGAGGCGATATCTCACAAGAATTAACATCCGTTATCAGTATCACTGGATATTACGCACAAACCGGTTAGTCAGTCGGTTAATCTGTGATCCTTTGCTCGGACTGCCATATGGACTGACCATGTGGCACGATATGAGGCTATTTTGAAATAATGTGTCGAGTTGATGCTTTCCAGCACAATATTTGGTCACTATATGTACCACATACCTCACGCAAAGTTCCTACATACTGCCCACATACTGTCTTTGTGTGTTCTACAATAAACAGTGTTTATTTGACTACACAGCCATGACTGCTCGGTCTTCGTAATGCATACACACTGTGTTCTCTGTGAGCTAGGATCTGCAGTTTAATGCATCACGTCAGAGATTAATTTCAGTATTTAATCCGTTGTATCGAGTGTCAGCACGTGACCACGTAGTGTCACGTGCTGACCCCTGCACTGCTTCTCCATTTGTAAGCACCAAAGTGTTTGCTCTGTCCGCTACTGTCTCCAGCAGTTTCTGAATTAAATCTCCCTACATTAAGGGCAATCACAGTTTTAGCAGCTGGCTGTCTGTGCACAGAACTGACACAATGACAGCGACAGAGCCTCTGATCCGCAAATATCGGATCAGATGTTAGGATATACGGAGTGTTACACAGATGTTGGTGTGGCGTCAAGTTGTAGCAGCATGGTGTATGTGGGAGGACAATATTAATTTTTGGCGCCGGAATTATTTTTTTAATTTTAGCACACCCTGTATATGAAATTGTAATAATACAGGAACCAAATGCGTTAGAATTATGAAACAAACTGCATTTTGAAGAGAAAAAAACGGAGAATATATACCACGTTTAAAATATTCAGTACCTGTATTTGTTGAATAAACATATAAAATGCAGCTTTAGAGGTTAGCGGTGCGGTACGACCACTATAGTTGACATTAGGTTTCAAAAGGTTAAGCTGGATCTTGAGAATGTGCACTGGATTAATGTGGCTCAGGGTACGGACAAGTGGCGGGTTGTTGTGAACACGGTGATGAATTCTTGCGTTCCGCAAAACTAGAGGAATTTGTTCCCTTGCTTAGTACCTCCCAACTTCTCACATATAATTTGCTGCACGGTGTGAGACGGTCTGTTGTTTTGGTAAACTGTGGAGTTGAAGGAATTACTTTGATCTTCAAGAGTCCTTTTCTACTCGGCCGCCCGACCCGTGCGGACAAAGGCAGGCACTACATTCGTACGAAACTTCGGGCAGTGTTTATCCCGTGACACAGCGTCACAGTCCAGACGCAAGGAGTGCTATAATGCAGTGTTCTTTGTTCAATACTGTGCCCAGAATCGCGCTGAAGTGTCTCAAGGTGCTCCGAACGTGCAGGTGCGCAAGGCACAACCAGCTCTCTCAGTACGTCTTCTGTGTAACCCCACGACCGTCGCCACTGCTGTCCTGTGTGGCCTTCCAGTGGGTATTGCCGCCTGTGGTCTTACCATGTAGTCTAGCTTCCAGCCTGCTTAGCTGCACCACTTACAGAAGGCACAAACATCTCGGATATGAACCTCTTCGTGCACCGTCCACCTTAAAGTACAAAACTCTGAATTTGCCCAGGCAGGGTATTTACTGTTGCGTTGTGAGTCTAAGGGGGAGAGAGAACGGGCGGCTGAAGAAAATTCTTTGGTGGGGCGACATATTGTGGGTCATCCTGTGGTGCTTTATGTAGACATTGTTGCTTGTTACTAGCAACACTGTTCGGGTGATCATGTAAAGATGTACGAGATGAGCGGAGCATGTAGCACGTACGGTGAGAAAATGCAATGCATGAAGTGTTTTTGTGTGGAAATCTGAAGGGCAGAAACAACTTTGAATATCTCGGCCTTCGGGTGAGGATAATATAATATTAAATTGGATCTTAAAGAAAACGGTGTGGAGATGTGGAGTGGACTCATGTGGCTCAGGATAAGGACAATTGGTTGGTTGTTGCGAACGCAATAATGAACTATTTTATCCCATAACATGCGGAAAAAATCCTGAACAGCTGAGGAACTGTTAGCTTCTCAAGAAGGACTCTGCTAAGCCTATTTTATTTATTGGTTCGTGTATTTTATGTATGTATGTATGAGTCTCACGAACACAGCCTTCATTTGCCTATACATTAACCATGTGTTCTCTATAATGGAAGCAAACCGTGTTCTCAGTGAGGTACGAACCGAGTCCTTGTACATAAAGTACTTCACTTTTGGTTGTCGGTGGGATGAATTATGTAATGCATAAGAATAAGGGAATTTGCAAGGAAATTTAAGGATATCATCATGAAACACAAGTATGGAACTGGCCATTAAATTTCGGTTTTACATGTCAGTATCGTTAATTCGGTACTCGACTCTGCTCGAGTCCATCTAAACGCAGTTAATTAAGGCAGCCACTAAATTCCTGTCTTCAGGGTTGAAGTGTCCTCAATTATTTTCCGACTTAGCAGAATTGGGCTTTGTCGACAGAAAGAGGTGAAAGCAAGCACCAACCAACTACGTTGCTCTGTGCAGCAGATGCTTCTCGTCACTTGTCAAGCTGACAGTTCCTTCCTCAGTCAGTTACAAACTGTTTCCTCTTCTTACAAAACATGAAGGTTCATTACCTACTGACAACAGCCTGCCATTTGTACCTCTCCTCATCCAGATGAATTCAATCTAGTCCACACGGACTATTTCTTAAATCCATTTTAATACTATCTTTCTGTCTGCGCCTGGGGCCCCCAAGTAGTCCTTCAGCTCCCTCCCCCCCCCCATCTCATCCTTCTGCCTTCAATCAGCATTATAATGTTCGACGAACAACACAAATCTTGAACCTCTTAATTACGCAGTTTTTAGGCGCGTTCGCAAAGTTGCGATAAGTTAGTGTTAACTTCGTCATGTCTGTCTGTCCGTCCGTCCGTCTGTCCGCAAGGAACAACTCGGCTCGCGCTGGACTGATTTCCATGAAATATGATATTTGCATATTTTTTGAAAGTCCGTCGATAAAATTCCAGTTTCACTAAACTCTAACAACAATAACTGCACTCTACATGCAGACCGATATACAGTTCTGATCATATCTCGCTGAATTCTTCAGAGAATGAGAAATGTTTAGGGCAAAAGTAGTAGAGAAAACCAAAACACACATTTTGTGTTCAGTAACTTTTTTTCGAAAATCCTGCCGTTTATGAGATAATGTGGGAAAATACTGTAGAGCGGGGCAGGCGAAAGATGACAAAATGGCGCATGCGCACTGCATGCTGGATGCCTAAGGCTACAGACACACACTCAGAATATGTATTACTTTTAGCTTTCCCACTCCAGTGGTTGCACGAACGCGCCTCAATGTGACGTTTGTACTTAACTTTGCCTGTCTTGTTTAAACCAGTTTGTATCAGATGTAAAAATTTCTGTCGGTTGGGTGCTGCAGTTTTTCTGCGCCCCGACTGTATGCGTCGTACTTGGGCGTCGTACAAGCCGTAACAGTGAGAGTGCAACCATCTGTTGTTGGCGTCATGACGCACTATCTGTCACTCGAAGCGCTCAAATGTTACTTTATCTTATTTCATTAAACGTAATTGTTTTGGGGCAGCAGCAGTGATATGGAGCTAACTGAGCAGAACGATGCCGCCGTCCGTATAGCGACGTCTTCGGCAACTTTTCATTTTGTCAACAAACAGCCTAACTAAATAACTATCGAAGTAGTTACCACAGACTCGCTCGTCTACTCAAGAAATTCACCAGGCCCAATGCAACCAACATTTCATTACCGCGCTCACAAAAGCTGGCCACTAGACCGTATATTGTGCCTGCTGAATCCAATCTGCACCCTCGAACCCTGTTTTTTTTCTAAAATAAATTTTTGGCGCCTTGAAAAAAAAGAAGGTTGCACAAGCGACCACAAGCTGCGTCATATCCGTCTACCTGTCGTCGTCACGGGTGAACTTTGCCCACACTCTACGGATTTTCTTCAATTTCCTATTCGAGATTCTTCCGAAACTCTTCTCATGACATCCACTTTTCGGCTAGAGCCGGAAACAAGCAATAGACACTTCACGTACGTTTATGAACAGGCTTGTAGTTCAGAGAGGTTGTTTTCCTCTGACAGTTGGTAGGTGAGAGCATCTAGGATGATCGACTGTAAGCGGCGAGATATCGATGTTTAAAACATGTGGATTTAGATCTCGCCATTGCAACCTCTCGATCATGGTCAGTCGTTGCTGGTAGACTCAGAAACGTCACATCGTGTGTTGAAATTCTGAGTGTTGTACAGCAAAATAATATCGAATGTAACATCTCAGGACAATTACAGAGCAACAGCGCCAGACGTGTTACGCCTGCGCACATAACGTCGCTGTTCCACAGTGCCACCAGCACCTGTCCCTATCAAGTAGCCTGTCACCTTTCTGCTGTCCACCTTAAGCTGTGTCTCATTCTTTATTGTCCCAAGCACGTTAAGTTTCCCACCCATCATTCCATTGCAGTTACAGCATTCGGCAAGGAACACGAACATTGAAGCCGCTCCTTATGCAGCTTTGCCTTGTCTCCTGTTACATCGTCCATCTTACTTCGCCCCAAGTTTATATCAGCCGCAATTTCTTACTGTAATACAGAAAATTCCGTTCAGGTGACCGTGCATCGTGACAAATCCTTATAATAAAACCAACCAGATTCACCAATTCCTCAAATTTATTTTCGGAATAAAAATCTACATGTTTCGGACAGTTCCTCTGTCCATCATCAGACGTTTTTCACTGTACACACAGCAATGCCATATGTCATACAGCTTGCGAACAGGCGCAGTCTGTTCGCAAGCTGTCGGCAAACCTGCGAACAAGCCGAAACACATCTCTTTCTGTGTATTTGTGATGCGAAAATATAAATCGTGTAAATTTGGACTTTTCTGCTGCGACAAGCCGCAGTGCGCTGAACAGCCTTCAGCAGCCTGTCGCATTAATTGCCCTGTTTGTGGTACATCTGGTCAGTGTGACAAGTGACGTGTGCATCCAAACAAACTCTGCGGTATTCACTTACAAATTTAATCACCTTCAGTGTGCACTCTATTACCGCAACCACAGACAGCACAAACTGACAATTACCCTCCACCCGTTCTTGTTTAATCATATTCGACGTTTCGTTTCCCCGGCAACCATTTGCCCCTAAATTACTCATGTCATAATTAAGCCTGCCTGCACCAGCAGCAATGCGCGCATGGAAAAGAGACGGACCGCGCAGAGAACGAGACAGCACGGCAGTGACAGATGTCCAGTGATTGGGGGGCGGAGGGTCGTGGTCTCAGACAGGGGTTCGTAACCAGGACTGGACAATTATAGCTCCTATTTTGCTAGTCTCTGACCGATACTTTTAGTAAGGCCCTATCTCACGAACAAGGTAAAACGTGGGAGTGAGAGGGTGTAAATCTCGAGCACTGTGTGACCGGTCACTGGTGACTGCACATGTCAAACTCTGTAGCACTGTCTGCTCAAGAAATTTGGCAGTACGTGTAAGTACATCTTACAGTTTATGTATTAATTTAAGGGCTAACTGATGTGAGGCACCGTTTGACATGAATGTACAAACATAACATATACACACCGCCTATCCGCGCACAGTTGTTTGAAATCAAGACTGGTTTCACTGCATTTTGACAATCCCCGCAAACAAATGTGTAGGTCTATCTGTTTGAGGCTTCAGAAAATGAGATGTCCTAAAGAGCTTCGCTTTCTTTGAAGGTTTCAAGACTTCGCCCCCTTGTCCTTCTGATAAGAGTTGTATTGAGATGAAAAAGAGTATAAATCATTCGTGGAATGGTACTGACAGGGGAAAACAATATATAGAGAATTGGTGGAATGGTACTGACAGGGGAAAACAGAATGTAGAGTATTAGTGGAATGGTACTGACAGAGAGAAACAGAATATAGAGTATTGGTGGAATGGTACTGACAGGGGAAAACAATATATAGAGAATTGGTGGAATGATACGGACAGGGGAAAACAGAATGTAGAGTATTAGTGGAATGGTACTGACAGAGAGAAACAGAATATAGAGTATTGGTGGAATGGTACTGACAGGGGAAAACAATATATAGAGTATTGGTGAA
>Ga0123354_10020849_pt1 | contig 10314 bp, 4 predicted proteins | sample TergutLab28metaG_2_FD_97872 | JGI IMG/M metagenome (GOLD analysis project Ga0123354, IMG submission 97872) | Labiotermes labralis P4 segment gut microbial communities from Petit-Saut dam, French Guiana - Lab288 P4 | ecosystem: Host-associated > Arthropoda: Insects > Digestive system > Gut ...
CTACCAACCACATCCAGCAGAACCAGCGCAGCACACCACATGCAGTAACATACGTCTTGTTCTCCTGAAGATGGGCATAATGATGCCCGAAACATGTTGAGATATTGTTAAAAATAAACATCTTTTGCATCTTGTTGGTTTTCTCTCTCATTTCACAATATGTGTGTGTGTATATGAGCGTGTGTTTGTATGTGTGTGTGTATGTGTGTGTGTATGTGTGTGTGTATGTGTGTCTGTGTATGTGTGTCTGTGTATGTGTATGTATGTGTGTATATGTGTGTTTGTGTGTGTATGTGTATGTATGTGTGTATATGTGTGTTTGTGTGTGTGCGTGTGTGTGTATGTGTGTGTTTGTGTGTGTGTGTGTGTATGTATGTGTGTGTTTGTGTGTGTGTATGTGTGTGTGTGTTTGTGTGTGTGTATGTGTGTGTATGTGTGTGTGTGTGTAGCATTAGTTATCCAGCATGAAATACGCATGCGCCATTTTGTCATCTGTGCCCTGCCCGGCTATAAAATATTTTTCTTCGTTATCTCATAAACGACACGATTTTCGAAAAAGTAATTGAACGCAAAACGCACGTTCTGATTTACCCTACAACGTTTGTGTGAAACATATCTCACTCTAAGGAGAACTGAGCGAAGTATGATCAAAAGTGTGTATTGGTCTTCTTGTAAAGTACCAATTATTCTTGTCAGATTTTAATGAAACTTGAAATTTCTCGACAGATTTTCGCAAAGTACTAAATATGAAATCTCACGAAAATCCATCCTGTGGTAGCCGAATTGTTCCATGCAGACAGATGGACGGACGGACAGACATGACGAAGCTAATATTCGCTTTTAGCAATTTTGCGAATGCGCCTAAAATCCTACAAGTCGGGCAAGAAGGAGGAACAGCATAAAAATATTTTGCGTTTGATATAACCGTGAAAGTAACTGGGTCAACAAAAGTGTATTAAATGAAGCTGATGGCAGAATCAGGACGATCAAATATTTGTCTAATGCATTTTCTGCTCAGAAACTTCGGAAGAAAAGGAGCTGATTTGTGTAATTTATTTTCGATGCTCCTCTACAACGCGCGTTTAAGAAGGCATTAGTAAACCAGGAAGGACCGATACTGCATTGGAAATATCAAGTTCCAGTCTATGCTTATAATTTTAATATATTTGCTGGAAAATGCAAATTACGAAAAAAAAGCTCTATATGTTTATAGTATGAAACTTGCTTGAAAAGAAAACATTAAGTATGTTGAGTGTATTCCCATTTTGTGAACAGAATTCAGGAAAAATTTGCAAACCGATGGCAGCTAATATTTGAAAATGTGGCAAATTTCAAACATTATTTAGAAGGACTCTAACACACGAAATTTACGCTCAAGAAGAAATTAAAATTAGACAAAAATTCGTGAGTTCCTGCTTCCACTTAGTTCAGAATCTATTATCTTCTCGTTTGTTATCTTAGGAAATAAAGCATGGAATATAAGTTTGTCCGTCATTTTACAGGAATATCAAACTTAGTCTCAAGTGTCAAGCTAAGAGCATAGGCTGAGGGTATTCCAGAAAAGGATACTTATTTTTATACGTAGGTGTAACAGCAATGAGTGAATAAAAGTGCACAATGATTTCAGGTTTTATAATTCTTACCAAATATTCTCCGGATCATTCGATCGAGGAAGACGAAATGGGAGGGCATGTGGCAAGTATGTGAGTGGTTTTGTCGTGTAAAACTCAAAGAAATAAACCAATTGGAAGACCTGTGTTTAGACGGAAGGCAATGTTAACATGCATCATGAAAGGCAAAGTTTCGAGGGCTTGTATTGAATTCATTTGGTCCAGGAATGAGTTCGGTGGCTTGATATTTTGAACGTATTGTTAAAGGTTCGATTTCTATAACGTATGGGGAATTCGATTACATTAAGACGTATCGGTTTGTCAGGAAAGACTCTGCTCAGTGGATTTAATTAATTAGTTACTTCCTCTTTTAACTCATGATCCCATCTTGCTGTCACTGCCCTCTGATCAGCATAATATTCCATGCTTATTACAAATTATTTCCTTTATTGAACAATTTTTTTCCATTCTCTTTTACTGTCTCTCTCTTATCTCCATACACTCTCCGTGTCATTTGATTCACACGCATATTTATTCTGTAACAGAGAGTGAACAAATTTCAAACCAGTGGTTACAATATTTTCCCTTTGTGTATTTCTGCTCAGAGCAAAAGGCGTTCTGTACGTCAGAAATCAATGATGGGAAGACCAGTCCAATATCCCCTAGCCTTTCTGAAACTCATGCTAATCCGCAATTAACCGACCGATAGTTACTCAAGCTATAACACAAAACACGACTTGGTGGAGAGAAGGGTGAGAGGCAGGGTGATATTTATTACCGTTTTCTCTAACGTTAAGATAAGACTCGTACTTTGTTGCTGGGTTATAGGAGAATACAGTTAGTTAGGAGGACGCATACTTTTAATGGGTCAATAGCCCCTACACATGCATGGGGAACAGAAGTACAGCTTCACATCCCACACAACGGTGCTACAGGGGGTTCAGGGCCTGGTGGACAGGGTGCCACGGGTGTGGTTAGGAAAGAGGTAGAGAAAAGGATACTGTTTTTATTGATCAAAGGGATTACTGGACTTCAGATCCCCTACAACAATCAAAGGAATAGCAGCGTGATAACATTTAGGTGCATATTAGCCGATACGAGTCTCTACCATAAGAAAGTTATTGCTACATCACATAGCTGTGGTACTATTTCAAACAATCCATTAAAATTAAAATAAAACACTAGTTTCCAAATGTTTATCCCTCACACTTTACATAATTTCGTATATTAACTTCAGTCCTTAATAGCATTTCTATTCTCCAAATTATACAGCTTCGAAAATGTAGCTAACTCATATTTCTACGGATTTAGCGTGAGAATTTTATTCTCATGCGTTCCGTTGTGTTCTGCTCTATCACAAACAAACGATATACGCCGCCAAACGCAACGCTGTAATGTCACATAACGCAGTGCAACGTGTTTCGTTTCGCACGAACCATCGTCAAGTGCTTCTTATGAAAACAATTTAAAGGACGTAACTACACTGTAGCATGACAATGTTATTCTGACATGTCCCGTTGTGGTTTATATACATCACAAGCAAATGAAATACGCAGTCAAACACAACATTTTAATCAAATTCTTTATTTTTCCAACTAATGCGCACAAATTATATTAAATAATTATTAAAATATTTTAAATTATAAAGGTTGCTGCAACATATTTCGGTTTACATAAACCATCATCATGGAGCTGCAGGCTGTGCTTAGCTAAAATTACGTTTATGATTCCAGTATATATTTTATTATAGATGTTTTCAGTATCATGGCCGCATGCGGCCATGATACTGAAAACATCTATAACGAAACACAGTAAGAGTAGACAGCGAGTGTGGATAAACGTACGGAGCCATAAAGATGTCATGAATACAATGCAGTTGACCAGAGCAGGCAGGCAAAAGCTGGCAACCGTACTTGATTTAGTGATGTTGCTGGTTCTATAAGAAAGTTGATTAGTAGGGGCATAGAGCCAGGATCGTTATTAGATTGAGTGATAATGTCAGTTCGTAAGAAGTTGATTACAGCAAGTGTCAAGCGACTGGATTTCGATACTTGACTGAATGATAATAAGTTTATAAGAACAAGCGACTAGCGACTGGATATCGATACTCGATTGAAAAGACAATACAGAAAGTTTGCAAGAAGTTGATCAGAGCAGGTGGCCAGTGCCTGGATATCGATACTCGATTGAAAAGACAATACCGTAAGTTTGTAAGAAGTTGATTAGAGCAGGTGGTCAGTGCCTGGATATCGATACTCGCTCCAATGATAATGCCAGTTTCGTAAGGGAGTGGGCTCCATGACCGATAATCAATCGAGTGATAATGTTGTCAGTTCTGCACAGAAGGCGTTCCACATTTTAATCAGATGCGTTGACTCCGTACCTGTGCGCTGCTAATAAGTGTGCTTTGCGTGACGAAAACATTTCGTGCTAATCATACTGCAGACCCCTAGAAAGTAATAAATCATCGGCCGTGTGGCATCTGCTTCCTCTACACTTTTTCTTTTTCTTATTCCCTCTGTTTTTTTTATTGCTGTTATTTTTGTCTCTATCTATATAAACCTGGAACGTGTATAGGGTGCTTCGTTTAGCATGTCCCATACTGAAATAATTGTCTAGAAAGTTCCGTGTAACAATCATGCACTCATTTCACTTTGTCAAGTGCGTTTCTAAGAGACTTATTCTAAAAAGAAAGAAGCGCTTCTTTAGGTTTGTTCCCATGGTCGCAAAAACGCCTATTGATTTCGTCATGTAAGTCCATCTGTCGCTCTGTCCGTCTGTATGTCTGCAAGTAACAGCGCGGCTCCAACTGAATATTTCTCGTGCAATTTAATACTGGGGGACTTTTTAACAATGTCAAGAAAATCCAAATTTGATTAAAATGGGACAAACATATCGGGCAATTTGGATGAGGGCCTAAATATTTTTCAACTTTCCTAGCGAAATAAATTCTCAGTAAAAATATTTTTGTGCAGTCCTCAATATTATAACCTTTAGGCATAAAATGTAGCTCAGTAATACATAGATTAGGCGTTATTACTTTCCACTTCATCTATGCTTACGTTAGTAGGTTTTACATTTCAATGTACATTGTCTACCCAATGACATACTCAGTTTGCTTAGTTACTGACGGCTTATTTATTATATTATGCCGTCGTTACACAACGTATAAAACAGCTGTTTTATTACAACTGGTTACATTCGGCTACATGTTTCGGCCGTTACCCGGTCATCATCAGGCCAACAAGGAACAGAGTTAATTAAGGTACATATACCTTAATTAATACTATCCCTTGTTGGCCTGATGATGGCCTTAATTAAGGTACACGTACCTTAATTAACACTATTCCTTTTTGGCCTGGTGATGGCCTTAATTAAGGTACGCGTACCTTAATTAACACTATTCCTTGTTGGCCTGATGGTGGCCTTAATTAAGGTACAGTACCTTAATTAACACTATTCCTTTTTGGCCTGGTGACGACCTTAATTAAGGTACGCGTACCTTAATTAACACTATTCCTTGTTGGCCTGATGAAGGCCTTAATTAAGGTACACGTACCTTAATTAACACTATTCCTTGTTGATCTTATGATGGCCTTAATTAAGGTACACGTACCGTAATTAACACTATTCCTTGTTGGCCTGATGATGGTCTTGATTAAGGTACACGTACCTTAATTAAGACTATTCCTTGTTGGCCTGATGATGACTGGGTAACGGCCGAAACATTTAGCCGAATGTAACTAGTTGTAATAATACAACTGTGTTATATATTGTGTAACGACGGCATAATATAATAAACAGTTATACGTACACAACGGGATGGCATCATTAAAAAATACTGATGGTTCACTTAACGGCGCTTCCGATTACTGAGTTTATGTGTAAATAGCGTCAAAGTTTATAATGTTTACTAAACAATAAATTTAAAACCGTGTGGTCATGGTCCAGTTTAAACTGCTACACCGGAATTTAGCTCTGACCTAAATAAGATCACGAAACACATCAGTTAATTATATGGCATTTCAGCCCAGATTCGCAGCGTAAACCACCCGAATGCAAATAAGAAACACTACTGCTATAGCCAGAACGTTCTGTACAAGTTCTATGAACGTCTCATAAACAATTTAAAAGGTAAACTAATTGTTTATAGTTGCCGCCAAACACAACAATAACACATTTAGTTATTAGTCTTATTCTTATAATAAAATCAACAAGATATACTAATTTCTCAAATTTATTTTTGGAATAGAACTCTACATGTTTCGGACAGTATCTCTGTCCATCATCAGGAGTCTAGCACTGTACACACAGCTATACATACAGGTTATGTTGACTGCTTGCTAGCAGTGCTAGACTCCTGATGATGGACAGAGATACTGTCCGAAACATGTAGAGTTCTATTCCAAAAATTAATTTGAGAAATTAGTGCATCTCATTGGTTTTATTATAAGAATATATCACTATGCAAATTTAGTTAATAGCTTTCTTTACTTGAATGGTTGTTTGACCAACATTAGCCCATCCTACAGAAACTTAAGGTACATGCAGTGCAGTGCATGTATTTTGGGATCCCTGTAACTACTGTAAGGTGGCTGTTGTTGGTCAAATAAGACCGAAGCATGTAGCCATTAAAATAAAGCTAATAACTGAATATACTATTGTTGTGTTTGACGACAACTATAAACAATGTGTTTACCTTGTAAATTATTAAACAGAACATGATGTCTTCTATAAAGTTACTTAAAAAACCCGTTTTCAATAATCGCGTTCCACAAGTTATATAGTATCGCAGGCTAATAATTATAGACCCTAACTCTTAGTGACACACTGCTCTGTAGCAATTCGTTTAGTACGGAGTGATACCACTCTAAATTCGTCTGGTATAACTTCGGTGACTTATGATAACCATGTTTATAACTGTTAGCTTATCAACACATTTTGTTTACAAAAACTGTAATTCATTTAACACCATAAATGTATAAAATATGTATTAAATTTTTCCATTATTATCCCTGACGGACTGAAAACTACGAGGCGAGCTGAAAGGCGTACATTGCAGTGAAGTGTCTATGTTGTTTTGAATTATGCAAACATTATATAAACAAAAGTTACGCGGTTTCAGGAACTTGTTTTCTTATCAAAGTTTCAGAGACACGCTTAAAAATTGCACATTCGGAAAGTTGGTAGTTATGAAGGTAGGAAGTTATTAAGCAGAAAATCAGACGTTCTTAAGAATACTGATGTAGAAGGAAATAAGGTAAACTAATTGCACCTTAATTTCGTGTTGCCAGCATACTGTAAACAAAAACACAGTGAACAAAATTTCAGCTAAGCTCAGATATTTCGGAACAACAATGGCAAAATAATTAGAGTCTTTATGAAGTTTAACCCTTTAAACGCCGAGTCAAATCCCATCTGCCATCTGCTGGCATTATTAGGAGCTCACCATATCCTCCACGTTAGCAGGGTAAGGGTTAAGTCACTTTAAAACGTGAGAATGCTGCTTATCCTTTACTTAATAATATTCCATGTCTTCCTATAATAGTCAAACACGTAAATATTCAAATATGTAAACTCTGAGGTTTCCTGAATTCCTACAGTTTGAAGATAACATTCGTACATAAGAGGCGAAGTAAGAGGTCAATTGAAAAACTTAGTTAATGAAACACTTCATAATTTGACTTTTTTCACCTAACAGAGTTAGAATGAGGACTTCAAGAAAACAGGTAAGCAAAACACGTACACAACCTATGGTGATGATTGAATATAAATTGTAATCGAATAATTTGTCCTCCGAGGTACAGACTACGTAGATAAGCAAAATATTAAAATTGGTTTTAAACGAAAAGTATATTGGAATCTGAAATGGATTTAATTAGCTTAGTATAGACAGGATCTAGAAACTGATAATTTCCGTGAACACGACAATAAAATTTTAGTGGCAGGATATTGTACGTACAGCTGACCTACATGAGCTTCATAAAGGACAGTGTTCCAAGGAAATACAAAATGTACACGTGCGAAATGTAGTATAAATTATAGTCAATATTCTGCAGTGCCTGCTGATGTTTTATACTCACATTTTCTTATGATAATAATTTTCCTGTGTCTATGAATCAAGAAATTGAAATCAAACACCTAGAAGTATCGGACCACCACAACACGTGCAGAGGATGGACACAAATAGAATACCAAAACAAGCACTACAATATAAACCAAAAGGACGAAGGAACATAGGACGACAGAGGGAGAGATAGAGGGACCAACTTCACCTTGAGGATTAAGGAACAAAAAACACGCCTAACTCTTCATTAACATGATGATGATGAATAATTTTCCTAACAATTTCTAAACGATAGTTACATATTAATAAAAAAACGTAAATAAGTGAAAGTTTGCTCAACCACAGCGGGATCTGCTCTAACACATCTGTGTCACTTGAAGCTTCACAAACTCAGACAGGAGTGATGTCCTAGACGGGGCTTCTTTTACCGTGTTTGCAACCCTGACAGCTTTTGAGAAGGGAAATATAAAGCAATGGAAATATTACCTTCACATGGATTCATTCGAATTTAGTAAAATATAATCCGCAAGGTCAAATTCTTAACACCATGCAGGAAAAAATTTGCAAACCCAGCAATACCGGTCGTTATATCCTGCATCACATGCCAAGTGTATAATTCGCAAGACAGAAAGCAGTGCCTGAGAAGCGATTACATAAATTAGTAAATCTTTTTTGGAAATATTATAACCCCCAAACATTTTATGCTTATTTATTAAAGACATATGAGAAATGTAAAATCATACTATAATTTTTAACATAATAAAATATGTGTGTGTGTATATATTGCATTAATTAGGCACCGTTTCGAAATTCGTCTAACATGGAGAATACAATTCTCCCATGCGTGCTGGCGCGCGCGAGCGCGCTTGTGTAATGTGAGCACGATTTCACTTCCACATACTCACACAAAGAAAATGTATTCTGAATAGCGTGAGGAAGGAAATTACTTGGCAGACCTAAGCATAGTTGGAGGATAATATAAAAATGATCTAAAAAACGGTCGTGGGATTGTGGACTAGGTGCAAGTCCTTGAGAACGAAGACTGGAATCAGGCCCCTGTGTGCGTAACACAAAGGACAGTGATTTACCGAATACAAGGGAGAATGACGGATTCTACAAGAGCATGCTTTTCCAAGTAATTAGTTAAATAATTTTATGTATTCATTTCTTCATAATTAAATAGCTATACTCTCTTTGTGAAACAAAGTGATAATGGAAAAGCGCCAAAATCTGAATGTTAGCATAAAGTACCTATGTAGGAATTTCAGGACCTATTTAACAAAGACCACGTACAGAGTTTAGAATTTAAGTGTTCTAACATTTCCAGTATCTCGCCTATATTACCCCTTTGTGTTACGTTTATGCACAGAATTAATAAAACTTTAAACAAGTCGTTAGAATAAAAACGGTAAATTTGTCCGTATGCAGGACAAGAGGTCATATAGGGTGAATGTGAGTTCAGCTTTTCTCTTTCTTACCTCTGAAGCCGAAGTGTGATAAGTGGATAGCTTCACGCCTTAACCGGCTTAATCCAGGGAAAGGAACGCCCGGTAATTAAGAAAGAGGACACTGAGTGGGCCCCATTGCAAGTCACGTCGCTGTACCGATGTGAAGCGAACCTCGGATTGACCAGACCTTGGCCTCGTCACTTGGTATTAAAATATCCCGTATCGTGAAATTTAAGGGCATGGCAATAGACCATTATTATTAAATTTTAGGCGGAAGGATTTTCATGAAATTAGATTTTGAGCTTTTTTAAATCTGTCGAGAAAATTCAAGTTTTATTCAAATCGGACAGGCATAACAGGTGCCGTTTATGAGATAGTGTGGAAAAACATTGCAGAGCCGAACAGTCCACAGGTGACCATATGGCGCACGCGCATTGCATGCTGGATACCGAAGGTTACAGACACACGCACACATACACACACTCAGAATATGTAATACTTACTGCTTTTCCACTGCAACAGTTGTTGCACGAAGGCTCCTTAATGTTACATTCTACTACATTGCCTGCATTTTATTCATTCCAGTGTGTGTGGACACTAGTCGCGCATGCTTGTATCTGCTTACGTGAGGATATGTTCCCTGTGCCGCGCATAGATACGAAGAACAATTTGCTTGGGTCCGGGTGTTTAAGGCACATTTGCGACCGCAATCGGTGCAAACCTTGCGTGGTTGTATGACGCATAAAAGACTCGGTAGACAGAACTATAAATTAATTGCGTAATATATTTCTAACAAGATAATTTTAAAAAATAACCAGCCTACAATTTTATGCGTTAAATTAATCACTCCGCAGAGATATATTTCTTGTAAATGTGAAAGTGGAATAAGCTGCATTGCGTTGTTGCTCGAAGAAGTTCATCGAAAGAAATTAAATTCCTTTCTAAGTACGATAATTTCAAAAAAGGAAATCCATCTCCCTAAACACATTTTGCAGATTTACTTTTATTACCCACTTACTTACTTACTTACTTACTTACTCCAGGGTGCAGAGTCCTTCTTGAGAAACTAACTGGTTTGCAGCTAGTCAAGAAATTCCCCGCATTTCACGGAACCCGAAGGTTCATTACCGCACTCACAAGCTTCCGCCACCTGTCTCTATCCTGGGCCAGCCCAATCCAGTCCATATAC
>Ga0123354_10020850_pt1 | contig 10314 bp, 5 predicted proteins | sample TergutLab28metaG_2_FD_97872 | JGI IMG/M metagenome (GOLD analysis project Ga0123354, IMG submission 97872) | Labiotermes labralis P4 segment gut microbial communities from Petit-Saut dam, French Guiana - Lab288 P4 | ecosystem: Host-associated > Arthropoda: Insects > Digestive system > Gut ...
ACTATAAGCATGCACGCGCACGTGGTGTAGAGATCTCTACACCACGTGCGCGTGCATGCTTATAGTAAGATCTTAAGTTCCCCTAAAACAACCTGAAGATGGCCAGTACAGGCCGAAACATGTAGTTGTCCATGCACGCGCACGTGGTGTAGAGATCTCTACACCACGTGCGCGTGCATGCTTATAGTAAGATCTTAAGTTACCCTAAAACAACCTGAAGATGGCCAGTACAGGCCGAAACATGTAGTTGTCCATTATATAGTCATTAAATACATCTCATGTGACACAGTTGTGTTTGACTACATACAGTTTTCTAAGTTTCACACACACAACGGGGATGACACACTTCCTAGATATAACGTAACATTGAAGCACTCTCATGTAGCCATTGTTATAAAGGAAAAGCAGTAATTATTACATATTATGAGTGTGTTTATAGCATGCGATGTACATGCGCCATATTGTCGTCTTTGGTCTGCCCGTTTCTACAGTATTTTTCCACACTATCTCATAAACGCCACGATTTTCGGTGAAAAGTTAATAAACATAAATGTTGTGTGAAATATTTTTCATTCTACGAAGAAATGATGGATATGTGATCAAAAATTTAAACTGGTCTTCATGTAAAGTGCCTCTTATTCTTGTCAGATTTTAACGAAACTTGAATTTTCTAGACAGATTTTCGAAAAAAAAAATTCACATATCAAGTTTCATGAAAATCCGTCCAATCGGAGCCGAGTTGTTGCATGCGATTGAACGAGCGGGCAGGCGGACAGACGTGACGAAGCTAATAGTCGCTTTTCGCAATTTTGAGAACGCGCCTAAAAAAACTCGGCAGCAAATATACGTTTAGGCCTAACGTACTATTAAGACGCAATGTGAACTGTACTTCCTGTACCATTTCCACATGTTCACACGAGTCAATTTTTCTGCCCACACATCTTTACCTTTCACAGTTGTTCGCACTTTATACATTGCTATTACTGTTACTACGACACGTTATTACATTTTATTACATTTTATTCCACACATTATTACTGTCTATGTTTAAGGTGACTTTGTAGAATTTGTCACTTATACATAACCTCAAATCTTCACCTCCTCGAAATATTTTGTAACCGCTGACTTGAGTGAATACTTGATATACAACTTGAATGTATATTCATAGTCCACCTGTATACCTAATTTTATATTCCTAGATATAAACGTGTTCAGTAATTGTTAAATATCATGACTGTACATTTTTATTGTCCTCCTTATGAGTCATTAATATTACAAACAAGTACGACAGATTTAGATTAATGTGTATTCCTTAACGACTGCGATATATACTGGTGGGTCAATGGTAGAGATGTCTGTGGATGTCGTGTTTAGAGATGGAAGATATTAGAATTTCACATTGAAATTTGAGAAGTTATTATACCAATTCATAATAAATAAACACGAGGCGAATGTGTTCGGCCTTCGCATTTTGTGTGGTGGATGCACTTCGTTATTCACATTCCCTTTACATATAAATGGAAGGACATTATTTCTGTGAAACAGAACTCTAATCTCTGAGACTAATAGCATACAAATATTTTATAACAGTAATCCAGTAGCAAACTAGAGGGAGAGACATTAAACCATGATTCTTGGTCCGAAATTTCGCTGAAAGATGTTTACCAAAGAACCTCCCCTCATCCCAACCTACGCAGGTGTTTTTGTTCGAAACGCCTTTCAGAGCAATTAGTGTAATCATATACACGCTGAGTAATACATGCGGCTTGCTTGTAATCGCACATTCACACGGTGTTACAGGTATAAACAAGCCACAGACTTGATGAGTGAAGAACTTAACAAACAAAACGGTGGCGACATATTCCCTGGCATTTAATTCAGTCAAAACAAATTCTTTCTTTCTTTCTTTCTTTCTTTCTTTCTTTCTTTCGTGTGGCGTTGCGGTCCTTCTTCGGGCAATGGCCTCCCCTATCGAGGCTTCACGATCACACTCACGCCACACTCGGTAGAACTCCTCTACACGAGGAATCAACCCGACGCACGGACCTTTACCTCAACACACAACACTCACAAGAGACTAACATCAATGCCACAGGCGGTATTAGAACCCACAATCGCAGCAACCGAGCGGCCGTAGACTCATGCCTTAGAGAGCGCGGTCACTGGGATGGGCTCAAATCAAATATTTCTGCAAAAAATTTAACATGAATTAATTCCGTTGCGAGAGCTGCTAACAAGTGTAACACAAATACGTCTTCTGAAATTATTGTTAGGTTTCTCACAAACTCAAAAATCGCAGATACGAATACTTCAGTCCTTCAGTTTTCGCACTAATGTCACTTTTCACGCGACCACCTGCACAGACAGCAACACATCGTATTGACTTAAATTATTATTCTTTCGCAAATAAGTTATTGAAACCTCAAACCAAAATTGAGGAAATTAACGCAGCTCTCAATGGATGCAGACTCACCGCCAACACAGCATATTTGTGTTGACGATAAAGATAAAGTAAAGGTAAATTTCACACTAGAACAGGCCACGAAAGCCCAGAAGGGGAGTAGAACTACAAATCTATTCTTTCTTTAACCCCGGCGCTAGTTGGGGTGGGTGGTCAACGCCACACCCTTACCGCTTTACCCTCGGTTAACGCGGTACCCATTGTACAGGAGGCTGAGTGGGTTCCAGGGCCGTTCTGGATGGGTGCGGAAAATCTCGCCCCCACTGGGATTCGATCCCCGGACCACCCAGCCCATAGCGGGTCGCTATACCGACTGTGCTATCCCGGCCCACTATGTTGATAATACTTCATTGAAAATTATTAACTATACGAACACAATGTGATTTCTTCTTCTCAGTTCAGGTACTAAACTTATGCGTTATAAAATACCGATTACCCTCTGTTAATGAAAAATGGCGCTGGGCTGATTTTTACAAACTCAGAGAATTCTTGATGGTTCGGCTTTTTTTTTTCCTGTGTCTCTGTTAAGCTAAAACACTAGAAAGACTTTCAAGTAACAAGTTATCGTAATCGTTACATAATTTAGTAATAATAAATGCCACACTAACATTGTGGTAGCAGGCCCACAGTGTTCAAAACCTTTAATATCCAACCCTGCCTTGTGATACAAAGGCACACAAGTTGCTCAAAACTCCATCTGAAGAAGGTTTCTCAGTAACAAAATAATAGATATCCTCTTGTACCATTCTGATGTGAATATTTCCCAAAAAGTTTACCCCCCCAAAAAATTCCGCAGGTCTGACATTCCTCATCCTTCCAATGCCCTCTACATGGTCAGCACGTCGTAAATGGCACTGTCCTAAATGTAGGAGCTTATGTGATGTTACGAATTGCTTCCTACCTAGATATTTCCCCCCAAATATTTTTCATCTATCTGTAATTTTGTCCTGCTTGATAACTAGTGACCACGTGGTACACCCAAGTGTTGATATTACATTCTTGATTTTCAGTGTGTTAGAAACTAAACGCGGTGACATTACTTTTCCAACTTGGTATTTACCCATCTCTCCATAACTTATTGTCTCTTCTTAATTTCGTCACGACCCTCATTCCTGTTTGCAGTACAGGTGCCGGATACTTAAAATGAGACACGTTCTCAGAAGATCGATGTAGTTATAGTTAATGATGAAGACGAAGATTTTCCTGCACCTTTTGTGTCTCTCGCTCTGAAATTCCGTATTTTTTTTTTTTTCATGAAGTAGAGTAATTGAAAAAATTTACTTATTTTCTGACTCTTAGTATCTTAGGTGGTTGTCCTATTTTAGGATGACTACGCAATAGGCAATTCGACTGTCAAATTAATAAATTGGCCTGTTGATTATGATGCACCTTGATGCATAGACCAATTTCAGCTGACAGATCCTTTCGTGTTGCTATGGAATGTTGATTTCAGTCATAATGAAATTCATTGACTCAAACGCTGTCAGTACATTCTTGAAAAGCCATCTGTATATGTTTCGGTATTCTCGACATATAGCCTTAATCTGTAACGGCATATTTCACAGACATACTTTGGCATTGTGTAAATGCATGCGTGTGCGTGTGTGTGTGTGTGTTTATGCATTAGTATGTAGATTGTTGTGGTCTTGTGTTGTTATTGGATTCTTGAATGTGATCGTGGAAATTAGACCCAATGGCTTCACTAATTGAAGTCATAAATATCATGCAGGCTTAAGACTAGGACAGTGGGTCTGAATTCCTTTCAAACATTCCGCGCACAAAACTCACACCTGCCCAACAGCATTACACTTAGGTCGCATGTACCGAATTTGACATAAATTGTCCAGAAATATGAAGATCAAAGATAAATAGGAATTTACTCCCTTAAGTAGACTGTGACTTTCACTGAACCAGTTGTTACAAAACTCATACTTGCTCAACAATACATTGGAAAGAGCATCTATACCCATTTCAATGCAAATCCGATAAACGGTTTAGTTGCTGATATTTTACGCCACAGGCAGATAAATTGGGAGACTAAAGACCAAAGGACGTGGTTATTTAACCTAAAGCGTTATTTATACTTTCTCCGTAATCTTAAAGAACCTTCTAGCATCTACAAAGTTATGCCCTCTTCATGTGTTCCAAGCTTATAACAATCCGAAGTATCTCACGTCCTTGGCTTGTACCAACTCGCAGCACCTCCTATCCTTGGCTTGCAACAACTCCGACGCATCTGTTGCCCTTGGCTCGTGACAACTCCGACGCCTCTCATGTCGTTGCCTTGCGACAACTCCAGCGCATCTCATATCTTTGGCTTCTAACAACAATGACGCGTCTCATTTCGTTGGTTTATGAAAACTCCGAAGCATCCCATGTTCTCGGTTTTCAGTGATCTTTTAACTGCGACGCTCTAATCCTCTGCTCGATATGTGCTCAGTTTGAATCTCGATCGCCTCAGTAGCACCTCAGTAAGACTACAACTGCTACCTTCCAAATAGTTTCCAATTCATTATCTATCATTGTCACTGTATGATCTCTGAATATAACAGGGTCATAAAACAGTCCATAAATAAATGACTGACACAAGCGCATAAATTTAACGGAAGTAAATCATTCTTCTTGTGCATTGCCTTGAAAATGCCGTGCCATTTTTATGTCATATTTTTAATGATTCAAAACGCATGACGTCATATACTTTACAGTATAGTTGCGATTAATTTAAGATTTAGGTGTTTAATTGCCATTTATTTTAACTTCTTGGAAGAGAAAGACTTCGCAAAAATTATATTTCCCCTTTCCCCTACGGTGCTTCAGCTACGCACCATTCAGTGACATTGACATGGTATTTTTGGGGACGGAGACTTGAAAGTGGAAGGGTTAGTTCGCACATTGTTGACAACTCGCTTTGGAAGAGGCTATGGCCTGCCGCAAGACAGACTAGGTAATGAATGATAGAATGAATGGATACATAAATCAAAGAATAAATAAATTAATTAATTAATTAATTAAGGAATAAATAAACAAATAAGCAAATAGAAGAATGGATAAGGAGCGTGGATTCCAAGTGTAGTATAACAATCTTTCGCAAATTGGGGGTTTAAAGCAGGATACTCTCTTGTTCTTCCTGTATGTGTTTCGAATTAAAAGTATTTAGTTCCTGTCACTGTGGCTTTTAATTTTTGTCCACAGTGTGAAAGTAGGTGGCGAGCACGGCTATCATCGTCATCACTGCCGGGTGTTCGTCATGAACTTCTCAGTTCTCAGTAGCCATATATCTTACGAGGGTGCTGATGAGTCCTTAGCCCGACCAGGAAGGAAGCAGGCTACAGCGACCAAACTCGGGATTTATTAAACATACTCCCCAAGAAGCTCAATAAACTTCTTAGTCCGTTGCTCTAAATTTCTGCAAGCCACTCAAAAAAAATTCGGAATGTTGTCCGTCCAACCAGGTCTCCGCGGTAGCAATGACTTCCGCGTCGGACGAAAAATGGCAAACTTTCAATTGTTTTTTTCAGTCCTTGGAACAGGTGGTAGTTCGACGGGGCCAGATCCGGAGAATAGGGTGGGTGATCAAGACATTGGAAGCCCAGGTAGGCCAGTTTCTTCTGGGTTGCAAGTGTACAGAGAGTCGGGGCATTGTCATGCAAGGAAAAAAGATCCCCTTGGTGAAATTTCCGAGGCCTTTTTCCTTCAAAATGTCCTTCAATTGCACCAGCAGAGATGAGTAATACTCCGCGTTGATAGTTTGGCCTTTTGTAAAATAATCAATGAGTAGGATGCAGTCTTGATCCCAAAAATCGAGGCGAGAACTTTTCCAGTGGATTTTTGCACTCGGAATTTTTGGGACGCGGCGGGTTAAGCCGCTATGCCGTCACTCCGTTGATTGTTGCTTTGTCTCCAGGTCATAGTGATATAACCAGGTTTCGTCCATGGTCACCAATCGCGACAGGAAATTATTTGGATCGCGCCAAAAAAAATTTCCAGAAGTTGCTCAGACGACTGGCACCGTTGAAGTTTTGATCAGCGTTTGGACATTTCGAGACCCACTTCGCGGAGAGCTTCAGCATGTCCAAATCTTCATGAATGATGGACCCAACCCCCTCACGTGAGATGCCCAATTGCTCAGCTATTGATTTAGCCGAAATCCGGCACTCTTCCAAGATTAGCTCGTGAATTTTGTCAATAATCTCCGGGGTGATCACTGTTTCGGGTCGTCCAAGACGAGGCGCATCACAGGTGGAAAAATCACCACGTTTAAACTGGGCCACCCAGTTTTTGACAGTGGATACGATAGTGCATGTTCCTCTAATGTTTCTGTCAGAATGGCGTGAATTTCCTTCGTCGCCTTGCCTTGCAAGAAAAAAACTTGATAAAAGCTCGCGTCTCGATGCTGTTGAAATCGCGCGCGTCGCCTGACATGCTTCCTTTCAACATCTGTAACAAGAAAAGTTTTGTAATTCGGCACATGAACAGACCCCTCTTTCCAACGACACTATCGATTCCGTCCTACGACGTGGGGAAGTAGGTCGGGCTAAGGACTATCAGCTCCCCCTCGTATAAACAGATAAAAGAACGGACGATTCAGTGCGAGTCTGAAGTTATCCGTAGCAGCCGTGTGAATGAGGTAGCCCATTCTTCTGGCCTATAACTATGCGTATCTGAATATTGGGTTCCTAACCTTTAGAGACAGCGTAGTGGTCTCACAAATATTCTTCTTGGACTGGTCGATGTTGTAAGCTGAGAATACACGTTGTATGGAATAGTCGAAGACCACATATCCAGTGACGTATTGTCACGTCCCAGGACAACGGAGAGCTCAGTTACCTTCTCTCATTAGGAGCTGGTGCAGTCTAGGCTGAAGCGATTGACACAATTGTTTGAGGCCACTAGTCCTGGGTTGCGGTTCGATTCATGGTACGTTCCTTGAAAGTTTTAAAGTTACCTGTTCGTTCTGTCCGCATTCAGTAACCCTGGAGTCCACTCAGCCTGTACCAGAAATGAGCACCAAGGAATTTCTTTGGGCCTAAATTGCGGCTTGCGCGCAGAGCTCACACCTCTGCCGTCCTAGTTGTGCCGAAAGTCACAGTAAGGATGGAAGCCTAACATCCCAGTTCCCCCTCTGAGCCTTCATTACCTGTAACGGGAAAGCTTGACAGAAGCCACCTGGACATAATTTTTCAGTTCAGGCTTCGGCTTAGTTACAATGGCCCTCAGGAGTGCACTGACGCCAATTTTCATTAGATCTTTTTCTTAATGAAGTGATGCCCCACCCACCACTCCCCACCCCCGAGAAACTCAAAACCAGCAGTCGGTTTGGGAATGCTGTCTTTACTGTGGTCTCTGGTTGTCTAACAATTCCTCTGACTTCCCTCCCGACCAGTACCCCTGGAAATTACAAGCACCGAATCGTGTGTTCCAATATAGAAATCCGGTCAACGACCCAAGGAATTTCATAACAGGTCCCTGAAACTACTCTCTGACTAAGAGCGAACAATAGCGTCGTTTTGAATTGGTTGCGTGGAACCCAGCATAATATACCTACGCGTTGCCACATTATACTTTGGGTTCCACACAGTTCCGTAAGTGAAATGAGCCTCTAGCAAGTTTTGTTTGGATGGTAGCTATTCATGAAATCTAATTTCTCCTGTACAGTAATTTGTTTGCAGATGTTGACACCAATAGCATGTCAACAGAGTACAGGCAATTTCGTAAATTAGATATATGACTGACTTGTGTGCGAATTGCGCGATCTGACTGATCTCGAAAACAAGATTGCTCATGATAATATTTTCACACTACACACTAATATTAGTAGTGAAATTTTAATGTCAGCAGTGATGTTCTAATGCTAGCAGTGAGGCCTACTTAACCTCGTGATTGATTAACTTTTTTTAATTACATAATTTGTTTATATTCCTATACTGACCTCTTTAACCTTTTGACGCCTAATGTCAACTACAGTTGACGTACCGCACCGCTAACCTCTAAAGTTGCATTTTATATATTTATTCAACAAATATAGGTACCGTATATTTTAAACATGGTATATACTCTCCGTTTCTTTCTCTTCAAAATGCAGTTTATTTCATAATTCTAACGTATTTGGTTCCTGTATTATTCACATTTTATATACAGGATGTGCTAAAATTTAAAAAAATAATTCCAGCGCCAAAAGGTTAAAGACTCTCGGTACACGGGTTTGTGTTATCTTTTATTACATTTACAAGTACATTACGCTGAATATTGTTCCTATGCGAAAGCTCGAAAAATTGTATGTGATTTATTAAACCTTATTTGTTTATTTTCTTTTAGTTCGATATCTTTCTTTTAGCTTTGAAGTAACAAAGACAGATTACTAAGAGTGAAGTGCTGCTCATTGACAGAAGATTAATTTATGAACAGATTAGACACCGCGTCCTTCACCGTAACCGTCACACTCTATTTGCCACGATCATCCATCTCCATCCTCTATAAGAGGGTATAGAACAAATCTCTTCGCGAAATGTACGTATATGTAAATACATGTATAGTGCGCACGTGCGAGTGAATACCTATCGTGCTAACAAAAATACGAGCATATCTGTGTGCAGAGACTATATTTCAGTTAAGGTGCGGGGTCTGGCACTATACTAAAGTGACTTACTGCTGGTACTTTGGAAAAGGTTCGATCCTTGTTTTGCTTGTAACCTCATTACAGGGACAGTCCCTCTGCCTTTGTTTCACCCAGATAATGGAAGAACGATAAGCCCCTTACCACTCTACCGAAGCACGAGAACGGAAGGAGACGCTGCTTGTTCTTTGTTTCGCGACCACAAGTTTATGTGAACCATACATTCGTTCAAACCTCAGTCTGTCTCACGGCAGTTCCATAGCGACATCCACACCAACCTCTTTCTTAAAGACCATACAGTAGACACTTAAATTTTCTTCCTCGACTTCGAATCATTTCTATCTGTCCCTCTAACTTCCTTTCAATAATGTGTTTAGAAGAAAGTTCCTACGCTGGTTGTGACTATTCCCGTTATCCTTTCATCCCTTCCTCTATATAATACTTCATATTTCACACGATCGGTCCGTCAGGTCTTCCACGTCCTTCCCAAGCACCACATTTCAAAACTCTCCAGGCAATTCCGATCTACTTTAAGAAGCGTCCAAGTATCTTCGCAGTAAAAAGCTGTGCTCCAAAACAAACACTTCGCTAGTTTCTTCCTTAAATTTAAACCTGACACATATATGATCCTAAGTACGAGAATTAAAATACTTTCACATTAAATCGCTAAGTTTAGTGTTCAAGAATGGCTAAAATAACTAGCAGTATCAGTAATTAGGTTAAAGATAATAATTTAAAAATTTCCTCATGTTAGGAAACATATTCAGCGTCCAAATATGGAATATGCTTTTGTGTGTATTCGTTTCAAGAATTTTCTTGCATGCTCAACTCATTGTAGAAAATAAATATCAATAAAGTTATGATAAAATTAAATTTTAATAATATGTAAGCTGTTCCGCGTTGTCGGTAGAGAGATTAGGTTATTAGCTGGTATGTAAATTTAATAAGCTGTTCTGCGTTTTTGGTATAGATACTCGGTTATTAGTCGGAATTTCATTTAATAAGCTGTAAGTTGTTCTGCGTTTTCGGTATAGAGACCAGGTTATTAGTCGGAGTGTACATTTAATAAGCTGTAAGCTGTTCTGCGTTTTCTGTATAGAGACCAGGTTATTAGTCGGAGTGTACATTTAATAAGCTGTAAGTTGTTCTGCGTTTTCGGTATAGAGACTCGGTTATTAGCCGGAATTGTCATTTAATAAGCTGTAAGTTGTTCTGCGTTTTCGGTATAGAGACTCGGTTA
>Ga0123354_10020852_pt1 | contig 10314 bp, 4 predicted proteins | sample TergutLab28metaG_2_FD_97872 | JGI IMG/M metagenome (GOLD analysis project Ga0123354, IMG submission 97872) | Labiotermes labralis P4 segment gut microbial communities from Petit-Saut dam, French Guiana - Lab288 P4 | ecosystem: Host-associated > Arthropoda: Insects > Digestive system > Gut ...
AAACCAAAAGGACGAAGGAACATAGGACGACCGAGGAAGAGATGGAGGGACCAACTTCATCTTGAGGATCAAGGAACAGGAAACACACCTAACCCTTCAGGAACATGATGATGATGATGATGTCCATAGATGATTACGCTGACAGTGGGCTTTTGTCAGTACACTTAGGCCAATGAATACTGCCAGGCTTAATATTAACTTCAGCCTTGACAGAAGGCATTTCGTTGTATTTCATAAATTACTAATATAATACAGAAACACTCTTAACACAACTATTTCATTAAAAAAAAAGACATTTTGTGTTTATAAAATTGTAATGATAAAGGACCAGCCCCTTTTCACACATTTTTATACGCCTGGTGAAAACCCAATGGGGTCACAATTTTACAAAAGCAGAGTCTATTGTTTTTTTAATACATATTCAGACTGTATTTCTCTGCTATATTAAGTCGCTTTAACTAATTTACAACAAAACGAAAATGTCGTAGGACAGACTTCAGCTTCTTAAAGCATCTGCAAGTAGTCGTTTTAAGTTCATAATTTCTTTACGAATTTTCCGATGGGAAAGGAAAATTTCGAGGCGTTTTATGAGATCATTCAAGCCGTTTTTTCGAAAGACAGATCTGATTGAGCTAATCCTAAAATTTGCGATAGGCACAAATATCCTACGGGTAAAATATGTTTATAGTTACACCATTTTAGTTGGCTTAGTATAAGAGAAGAATACCTAAGGAACAACTCCTGCTGTATCCATAATTACTGAACCAGGAAACAGAAACACAGATGCAAGTCAAGCAGAAAGAGGGTAGCACGTAGACTCTGCCGTGTAGTTCACGGCGTGAATAAACTTTAAACAAACTAAACTTTAGTATAAATTAATTAGGTGTGAAAGGTAGCTGGCCATGAGACAGGAACATAGGGGAAGGCAAGGTACTCACCGATACATCCCGTCGACATGTAAGTACGCCACCCACATGTAGAACTGTATAGTCCTCGCCTTCGAAAGCACTCAACTTCGACACGACAAATGAAATCAAAAAACTTCATGATAAACACTGAAAACAGTATATTCATCAAGGTCTGCTCTGTTTTTAGGAAATAACCATAACAGTCACAACGTTCGTTAAAAAAAATATGGTCAAATGGCACACTCATTTACAGCAAGCTTTAAATTGTGGTTACTAACGTGCCACAAGAATTCAAGTCAACAGGCTTCAGATCCGCTGCTGCGTGTCTTCCAATCATGCCGTAAACATCATCACAACAAATGAGACATTCATTCACTTTCTTAGTAAAAAATTATCCATGAGTCCATGACTCGAGAGAACAATTGTAACTGTTTCCATAACAGCAAAGGTTTCGATATTATTTAGTTCTAATTAGGTTGCTTCGATTATAATATTAAAATAAGCGTTTGAAAGTGAAGTACATTTACATTTGCCAGAGTATGTTTGCAATTGCATTACCATTAATCGCCGTTTCAATTTTGCTTCAATGCAGAATCCCCCAAAATGTCACTGCACCCTCAAGCTGGAGGAGCAAGCATTCGATGCACCCATATTATATGGAAGATCAACAGTAATCCTTCGTACATGGGAGTGGCTGTTTCACCTTTAAACCAATACACGAAAATGTCAGGTACGTCACATTCGACATCAAAGTTCTCTATTTGAAAAAGTGACCTAGTCCCATATTAATAAGTCTCTCCCCGCCTCATTATATAAAAATTATCTATCTTCAAACACGTTTTCCATCCTTTGGTTTTCTCTGAAAACGACATAACTTGTTGTTTTACGAAGGTTATACGCACTTGTGTTAAATACGTTCCTATAGGTGTAACAGGTATGGCGTTATTTTACATCTCGACAGTCACGTTACTATTCTGGTAATGTTATTAATTGCGAACAGCAGTATGACACAATCTACAATTTCAACAAACTGACTGGTTAAAACATTTCTTTAAATGTTACTGACTTATTTGCGCTGCTCACTGCTCGCTGGTTAGATGCTGACGCTGCATCTTACGCATTAGTCCCCACATAAAATCTTTCATAATCACTTAAATCCTTTATAATATTTTAAGAATGTAAAATGTACCTACTAAAACGACACTTAAAAGAGTGGACCAAACCCGAAGACCGAACAAGAGTGGCACACACTTCATAGTAAAAACTACTACTGAACTACTGCAGCAGATCTTAAAAGTCACGCACACGATATCAAAACAAGTTACAAGTCAACACCACGCACATTTGGCAATTCAAGACTACAGAACTAACCACTATAAACTTCCACAGTGGCGTCCTCCACCGAACATCGAAGTAAGTCCACGCGGCAATGCATAAAAAATGGTTGCTTGGTGACAAAGACGAACTGCTTGAATGTTTTGACACTATTCTCTCTATTCACCCTGCAAACGATCAGTGGCGACATTCGTCTTCCCCCACGTTAAGGAGAATAACTGCGCACATTCGAACGTGCCCATACCCGCAACAACACAAATAATAAGCTTGTGCGTTACTTGAGCGGGAAAAGAAAATGCGTGAGCTAATTAGGGGCAAGGTCGACCCTGTGTATAGAAACTTTAATTTACGACGCAGTCAGGTTAGAAAGAGGGAAAAGTTTGGTTTGGATCAGTCCTTAGTATACATACACCCCTCTCTCCCACTCACCCACTTTTATTTGCCTCTGTTCAACTCAGTAGCCAAAAACAAAAAATATTCACCGGTAAAAAACAACTGGAGGGGCACTTGCCCCTCCTTGCACACCGCCCAATTTACGCCTATAAGCGGACCACAAATAAATTGTACACGATGTGGACGGAATAGACTTGGGATTCAACACAAGCATACGTTAGGACCGTAACGAATTTTTGGTCCATAAAATGCAGGGAGGCTAGCTGAGCTACTACCTGCTTGTTGTATGCAGTTCATCTTTGCCATGATTTTCCTCACCACAAACATTACTGATGCACACATAAAGGTCTGTGCATAACTAACCTCAGCTCTAGGTGTTAAAGAGACCATAACATTGCAAAATACCCATTCACCAAACACAGAGACGTAGCAACAAAATGTTATCATACCACATCTGTTAGAATGTACATGTGTGAGAGGTTACACTCACATTTCTTAGGTGACTGTAACAAAATTTCCATTTGTTGTGTTCATGACCTTCATACGAGTCCTTCCATGACCAACTTACTTCACCTTGTAAGGAACATAATGATTTCTACCAGTTCTAAGGAAACTACACACAATTTCTTTGGTGCAACTGGCTGGACAATTCTATGTACAAAGAAAACGGACTGCCTACGTGGTTGAAAAACATGTTTCAAATATCTGAGGGAGCGTAATACAAAGCAATGTTCAATACAAATACTTTAATGACAAATTACGATTGCATACAGGAATATAAATTTAGCATATGTTTCTTCTCTCTACATGACTGCTGTAGGAATGGCATTAGACAAAAATAAGTCACTAAAATCACGGTGTACTGAAAACAGGTTTGTTGCTTATTCGAACTATTCGCAATGCCTGTTCTGAGTAATCCGCACAAACGTCAAGTGGCTGGCATTTACACACAAAAAAAAAACTATGGCACATGGGCATAGTGATTTTAAAAAATTACATACTCTGAACAACATATAACAGTTGAACTAAAATCACTGTTACAGCTAATACTCTCTTAACCAAACAGGAGTGACTAAATCAAGAAAAACGCATGGGCAGCACATTTGGTATGCGGGTGACAAATTCATACCAAGTTATAGTCACAAAATATGACCGGAAAAGGCCATGTGTGAAACCTTGGTGTAGAATGGTAGATAATATTAAAATACAGGGCGTTTCATAATGTTCTCCATGATTACAAACATTTAAAACATGAAAACCAAAGGACCTACCTTAATGGAATTGTTCACAGCCACAGGAAAACGGAAAAAGCCCCCCCCCCCAACTACAGATGTTCGATGTGTACATAACGGGTGACCCGGTATTCAAGTTCTTGCCACACACGCGTCAACATGGGTGCATCGATATTTTCACTGCTGCAATGATCCGTGCCTTTAGGTCAGCGAAGTCACATGGCAATGGTGGGACGTATACCCGGTCTTTGATATAGGCCCAAAAAAAAATCACAGGGCGTAATGTCAGGGGACCTTGCGGGCCATAGCATCAGTGGTTGGTCATTTCCAGACGCAACCAACGTCCTGGTAACACCGTGTTCAGGTACTGACGAACCTCACAGTGGAAGTTGGCGGGACTTCCGTCTTGCTGGAATATGAACGTCGGTATGTTTTCCAACTGTGGCATTAGCCACAGTTGCAACATGTCCAGATATGTCATGTCAGTAACGGTTTATTCAGCAAAGAATGGATCGTACACTTTTTGACGGGAGATTGCACAAAACGCGTTGACTTTAGGAGAGTTACGCTGATGCTCCACATAGGCATGTGGGTTTTCAGATCCCCATATTCTGACATTGCGACGATTTACTGCACCGCTGACGTGGAATTTCGCTTCGTCATTGAACTGCACCCTTTCCAGGAAATGATCAACGAACTCATTAAGTCTTGTAACTATAAACAGAAATCAAGCCGGCGCCTGTGATCTTCATCCGACAATTGTTGTACCACTTGGATGCGGTATGGTTTAAATGCAGAACCCTCCACAGTGGGTTGTTTTCGACATCGATAGCTCCTTAGCTGCAGTTCCCATTGAGTTCTTCGGACTATGCAGAAAACTGGCCCGAATCCGTTCAACGTCATCTTCAGCTGTTAATGGGCGACCACTTGATTTCTGCTTGCACAGACACCCAGTTTCAGGAAATTGTTTATACCACGCACGAATGGTCTTGTCTGTTGGCGGGTCCTTTGCGTACTTTGCACTAAATGCACGTTCCACAGTAACCACTGACTTAGTCGTGTGATATTCCAACACACAAAATGACTTCTCCCGCGCAGCGGGCATTTTCTCACTACATACACTCGCATCGCCTAGCGGCTGAAATGTGAACTACGACGAAACACAATTTACTGGGAAAAAAATTTCTATCTGTACAGGTTTCGTAAATATGTGTCCTAGGGTTATAATAAATTTTCGTAATCCCGGAGTACCCTATGAAACGCCCTGTATACCTTTCAAAAAATGTATCAGTGTGCAACTGATTCACGTGTCTGAGTGGTGGCCTTCTTTAAACAGGGAACTGAATCTTCAGGCGCCATACAATGAATTTCTTACCAGCAAAGCAAATACCTTCTCAAGCACTCTTCCACCAAGTTAATTACCTTATTGCTTAGTCAGTTATATATAGCACATGCAATAGTTTTACACAAAGTACAATTGCACAGCATACTGGCTACATATCCTGCTTCATACCCAATTCCATGGTACAGTCCATTTTGAGACACTAGTCATTAATCGGCTGGTCACAAAATTACAAACATTTTAAGCAACCCAAAGGTCCATTAACATGCTGTTCAATGACCTTGCTCTCAGTCCCAGGCTGTCAGGTGCTATGGGAATGACTAAACACACCGATACTTCCACTACACACTGTACACTAACGAGAGCTTTGGAAATAATAATAAAATGACCAATTTTAAGATAAATGGCAAACACATGACACAACATAAAAAATATCTGAACATCTTTATACCGCCAATTTCATCATTCTGGCGTGACATAATACAATTTCAGTTCCACTCACACAGCCGACGGCTTGACTCTATTTATATATACATATAAATTTTATTTGAAAACTTTTTGTTTCTACAACCTAATATTTGAACTTGACCATCACACATCCTAGAAGACTCACAATTTTGCAACCACCTACTTGTCAACTACCAGTTTTTTACAACTTCATACACTTGTATACTGTAACATTTGTTGTGAACTTCTTGGATCCCAGTGTGTATACATGTGTAATGAATTTTGAGAGTTTTCCACACCATACATTCTTGCCACTTCTTTTTTATTCCAACTAAATGCATATAATACGTTAAATAAATATATATTTATCACAAATTACCTTCTACACGTATCAGTGTTTGTTACACCATCTTCTGGGAGACCAATGAGTTGTGTTATTTGCTCAAAAACTATATGCCTTTTGCAATGTTGCTATAAAATATACAATATGTTTTTTTTTAAAGTTACAATACTGTGACAATGTTTAAAACAATATTTCATCTTTCTGTATCTTAAAAATGTTAGTTAATATCCTTAACTGTAGCACATTATTATCTGCATCTTAAAAATCTCTAAAATGTTCACTAAAATCTGTAACTGTAGCACACTGTATCTTAAAATCTCAAAAATGTTAAAATCCTTAATTGTGGCTTTTGCTATTTATTACGTATGTTGAAAATATATGAGTGTCCACTGTATCTAGCTGTGTTTGGGTCTGTAATGGTGTAGAAATCTACACCCCTTGCACAGTCCTTACACAAGGACAAACTGCACTTACCTGAACACACTAAATTTTTGTGTAACTTGGGTACTTTGAACACACCACACTGGCATCAATATGTTATATCATCACAATATTCTGAAGGTAGTATTTTCAGGGCAGGTAAAGTGGTTGTTTCATTAGCAGTCACGTGCATTTCAACATCAGGTTCCTATCAGCATTAATCCATAAAACCAGTGCAGCAGTGTCCCATGCTGGTTGCAAACAAGATCACTGTTCCAAGGTTGAACTGAGTATTCCAACTTTAATGAATGTGCACATTTCATCAGCATTTATACATGCGAAAGCAAACAAGCAGAATACCATGTTATGAATCATGGGTGACCACGCTGAAATGAAAGGATGCACAGTGTTGGGGATATTGAATGGGAGGACATGTTGCAGTTACAACATTAACTTCAACACAATGGTCATTAAGCATGCAGAAGAAATCAGCACCTGAGGTGCAGCATACAGAGTCTGACATTACCAAAATGCAGTTTTGATACTAGAAGAAATGTAAGAAACAATTCGAGTGACCGAAAACCACACTGAAAACATGTGAGAACCAGAGCAAGAATGTTAAAAAGGCATACAACAAGGGCTCGAGTTTATGCTTCAAGCATGGGCTCCATTCCACAACAGACAATACACATGACAGCATTGGCAGCGGTTAACATCATGCATGATACCACAACAGGTCTTAAAGGTGATTGTTATATGGACCATTATATTTATGTGGAAAAAAGGCCTGTCTTTTCAAAGAACATCAAAGAACATCATCACCATCTATTCAGAATCTTCTCATGGATTATGCTGAGTAGTTAGTTGCCTACCAGAGGAATTTGATTATCTTGGGCTGGAAAATTCAGAATGGGAAATTCAGATCACATCCCTGCCAATTCTTTGATATCCCTAAGAACTCCACAACTGATGCAAAGGCTGAAAATGCAAGGTTGTAAAATAATACGGCTATTATAAACTCAGAATGGCAGCAATGCTTTCCATACTTCTAAACAGGAGTGACTGGTATACAGTGATCAGCATTTCCAAGATAAATACTTCTTCAAAACTTCACTAATTCTTGAACCAGTCAACATGGCTTGAATTTTTTCAGCAACATTGCTATGAGAACCTCATATCTTGAAATAATTTTTTTTTCTGAAAACTTTCTTTTCAAGTGGAAGTTCCATTTACATTCAGGTAAATAAAGAAGCCCTTATGCTGAAACAGTAACTGCCACACAATGAAACACACAAAACCTATGGTTTCAATTTATTATTATTTTTAAATCACACAAAATTAACTATACATATTCTTTCCCTCATTCACTCACACTCACAATAATCAATGTGTGTGGCTGACACACACAGTAATACAATTTGACAAAAACAACCAGATATTAAAATATACTACATGGTTTCCATATCTATGGGTCAATCTGCAGGTACCAGCATGCATCATATTTCAACTAGCAGCTTCAAAGTTACAATGTTTAACTAATTATTAAAAATATGTGCTAAAGTGCAGCCATATTAATAAGCCATCCAAAGAGTCAATTTCATCAATAACAATGAAGGCCAAAATTCTGAAATGTATAAATATTTGTAAAAACTTCCATAAAGAAAATTTATGCTTGTACATGCTTAAAAAGTCTTCACCTACAACTGCCTCCTGATGCAGCAATACATTTTATGTGCCTCATCCTCTTGACAGGCCACTTCTACACCTTATGCTTCTCCCTCCTACCTGTCCCACCACATCATACCATCACAAAAAAGCCCTGTACCCAAAAATGTGTACAAGGTTGAGCTAATCAAAAGTGAACAGAGGGTTAAAAATCAAAATATGATCATGTTAAAATATATTCCACTCTAATCTGTAGTTTCTTAAAAGTGAGAGTCCAGAATGTCTAATACAAACAAAAATTAAACTTCCCAGTCCACCATTACCTTAATTTCATGGCAATCCAGACATAACACTTTACAATACAAATCCATGCCTTGAAATGCCAACTATACACATTTATGTTTCCAGTTCAAAGCCTGAACAGACAATCCTAACATCCATAGCTAGCTGGTATGTCATGTTATAATAGACGTAACAAATTCCTGTGGCATGTACTGCTATTCCCCACTGGTGTATCATATAAACATTTTGCAGAATGAATGTCTCAGGTTACAAGCAGAAATGGAAGCAGAACATAATCTAGTGAGCCCTTCAGAAAAACGGAATCTCCATCACTGGACACCACACTATGTCTAGACACAGTAATCTGGGTGACGTAACTGAAGAAAGTCAGGATCTTTTCTATTTTTTACTGTGACAAAAAAAGTGAGGGGTGGCATAACAGTTACAGGGGTTATTCTGGACATGTTTAATATTACACAGTACTACCTATTTAGTATAGATACAAAAAACTAACAAGGGACATATAAAGACATGCTGAAATCAAACTACACAACCAGGACTCTACTTTAGCATCTACATAACTGTCCCCCTTGAGGTCCAATTAGCACAAATGATGCTACCCTCTTAACATCAGAGGTATGGGATTATGTTCTTAACCTATTTCAATACATGTTATCTCCTGTTTGTATTTAGATCTGGCTCCCAAAATACCTACAGCACTATAAAAGCTGAGATCTCAAAAGAAAAAAAAAGAAAAAAAAAATGGTGAATGTGAAAATCATTCTTGAGTACTTTACTTTGCCTGATAATGACTTTATAAAGAACCCCAAACATGTTACAATAAGCTATACAGTAAGATACTATTGAACATAGCTGTGATGAACTGCCCTTACTTCTCAATTTAGTTGGATTTGTTTGTTAGCCCTGCATCAGGTTCGGTTCTTATTCTCAACGTGCACTCCCGCTGGCCTGCCTGTTGCTTCTACATAGCTCTTCCCACATTCACAGGGAGGATAAGTACTATAAACACAACGCCCAGTGCCTTTAAAACCCCTGTCTTGTTTGGTTCTTATGGGTGAATGCCATTTTTAAAATTATCCACACAATGGTTTCTAAAGGTTTCTAATAAATCTAACATTTTCAAGATTCCTTTGGCATAGAGATTACTATTGTACCAAGATGTACTTTATCTGCATGAGCTAGGACTTATTTTCCCCGACATTTTGATAATTTAATCAATAAAATGCAGAGGTTATTCTCTGATGGGTAGTCCATGTTCAATATGCATAATTTCACATAGTCCATGTTCAATATGCATAATTTCACAATTTCTGTGGCAAATCACTATTTATAAACCAGGCACACATCTGAACCAAAGTAAGCGCTGGGAGGGACAGAACGACATCAGCTGCTGTGCTTTCACTTTTGCAACCACTGCTGCTGAGGAGACACATATGTGGACAACTTTTACACCCTTCCCACAATGCCTCAAAATATGAAGTCAGTGCAAACTGATTGTGATGGAACTGTCCTGCTAAACAGCAAAAGGTTCTGAAAACTGCAAGACAAAAAAGCTGAAAAAAGGAGTGCTCACAGTCCAACATTATGATGCAATATCCATCCTCGGACAGAATGACAAAAAAATGACATCATGACTGCAACAATCAGAGATTAAACATGAAGATCAAAACAAAAGTGGGGCAGGAAACTGGAAAGCCTGCATCAGTCCAGGAATATAATTGACATATGACTGAGTTGAAGAGAAAGATGAGGTTCTTCACCCTCCCATACAGGAAGAAAATAAGGACAAACAAACAAACTCCATGGCCTTAGTCCGCACGCGAACTATACCGACAGAGCGGCTGCCACCGGTCGGCGAAGTTAGTGCCAACTTTTGCGGATAGAGGGGTGTCACGTGGTCAGCGCAACGGGTCCCCACAGCCGTTA
>Ga0123354_10020853_pt1 | contig 10314 bp, 7 predicted proteins | sample TergutLab28metaG_2_FD_97872 | JGI IMG/M metagenome (GOLD analysis project Ga0123354, IMG submission 97872) | Labiotermes labralis P4 segment gut microbial communities from Petit-Saut dam, French Guiana - Lab288 P4 | ecosystem: Host-associated > Arthropoda: Insects > Digestive system > Gut ...
TAAGTCTTTCAAAGTTACTTGGGTTGCCTACATCTATGGCATTTGAATATGTTTGAGCAGATGGTCTTGGGGAAAAGATACCTGATTCTAGGTATTCAGGAACCTCTTTGTTTATATTTGTTGCTGCAATAAATCTTTTTACAGGAAGACCCCATTTTGCCGCAAGTACTCCTGCTGTAAGATTTCCAAAATTTCCGCTTGGCACAGAAAAAATCAAATTGTCATATTTTTTCCTGAGTTGATTAACAGCATAGACATAATAAAATGATTGAGGAATAAGCCTTCCAAGATTAATGGAATTTGCGGAAGTAAGCGGAAGTTTTGAAAGCTCTTTGCAAAGAAAAGTTTCTTTAACCATTTTTTGGCAATCATCAAAAGAGCCTTTTACTTCAAGTGCAGTAACGTTTCCTCCAAGTGTTGTAAGCTGCTTTTCCTGAAGAGGACTTACCCTACCCGAAGGATATAATATTACTACCTCAATGTTTTTTTTGTTATGAAAAGCCTGCGCTACAGCGCTTCCTGTATCTCCGGAAGTTGCTGTTAAAATAATTGCTTTTCTGTCATCGCCGGCAAGCAGTTCTTCCATAGCTGCTGCAAGAAAAAAAGCCCCGAAGTCTTTAAAAGCAGATGAAGGGCCATGATAGAGTTCAAGTATAAAAATGTTGTTGCCTGCATCTGTGATTTCCGGTTTAAATGGAAAAGCTTTTTTGCATAAACTTTTTATTCTCTCTGAAGATAGATCATCTTTTAAGATTTCTGAAGCCAGCATTGCCGATGAATCAATAAAAGAAATATTTTCATCCATTGAATTAAATAAATTTGAAAGATCCGGCATTTCTACAGGATTATATAAACCACCTTCCGGAGAAATTCCCTGAAATATTGCTTCTTTAAAATTTACTAAATGATTTTTATTCCTTGTGCTATAAAATTTCATAATTGCTCCTTATTCCGTAATCTGGTTTGTGTAGCATATCTCTGCCCGATATTGCGCATGCCGGTTGGCCAGAGGCAGGGCGAGGTGTGTTGGCTCAAATAAGCTCAAACCTGCTCAAGCCAACTCAACCACAACTCAAACGCCAAGAAAAGATTTGTGAATAACCTTAATAGCTTTTTCTGTTTCCTCTTTTTTTATTACACAAGAAATATTTCTTTCGGATGACCCTTGCGCAATAGCATAAACATTTATTCCGTTATCGCCCAAAGTACTGAATAATTTCCCCGCAATACCTGGAGTGCCTATCATATTTTCGCCAATAATCGATACTATTTCGAAATTTTCCTTAAGTTCAAATTTTTCAATAGCCCTGGATTTAAGTTCGTCACTCAAGTCTTCTTGCATAAGCAGAAGCGCTTTTTTCGCATCATCGGTAAGGCATACGATACATATTGTATGCTCAGACGAGGCTTGGGAAATCATTATCATATTTATGTCATTTTTTGCAAAAATATCAAAAACTTTAGATGCAAATCCGGGCTGACCAATCATTCCTCCGCCAACAATATTAATAATTGAAACATCGTTAACGCTTGCTATACCTGTTATAGGACTGCTATGGGGTTTGGGATTTTTAACAATCATTGTTCCGGGAGCAGACGGATTAAGGGTGTTTTTAATACATATAGGAATGTCTTTTTCAAAAGCAGGAATCATTGTGCTGGGATGTATTACTTTAGCGCCGAAGTATGAAAGCTCCATTGCTTCTTCCACGCTTACTTCTGGTATTACAAATGCATTTTTTACAATTCTGGGATCTGCGCTTAAGACGCCATCAACATCAGTCCATATTTCAATTATTTCTGCGTTTATTCCTGCTGCTATTATTGATGCAGAAAAATCTGAGCCGTTTCTTCCCAGTGTAGTTGTTGAACCATCTTCTGCTGATCCAATAAAACCTGTAATTACAGGAATTTCTTCTTCTTTAAAAAGTTTTTCTTTTATTTTTTTATATGATTCCTCATAGTTAACAAGCGCTTTTGTATATTGCTTATTTGTTTTTATAATACTTCTTGAATCTATATACGCAGCTTTTTTTCCTATTGATTTTAAATATGAAGCAATAAGAAAATTATTCAACCTCTCTCCAAAGCTTGCAATAAGGTCAAGGGTTCTTGGAGAACACTCTTTTATAAGCTCAACACCTTTAAGAAGATTTTTAAGCTCGCCTATAATTTTTTCTTTAATATGCTTCACTGCTTCCTGCGCAAAATTACCGCTCATAAGTTCATTTACAGCTTTTTCCTGCTTCGAAAGCAGATTTTCAACATTTTCTTTATAACCGGTTTTTCCTTCTGCTGCAATTTTAGCAGAACTAAGAAGCAGATCTGTAACTCCTTTCATTGCTGAACAAACAACAGCAATTTTTGATTTTTTACTTTCTTCTATAACTATTGAACATACATGTTTTATTTTTTCAGCATCCTGGACAGAACTTCCGCCGAATTTCATTACTTTAGTCATTTACTTTCCCTTTTCTTTAGAGTTGACCTATATATATCATTTTTTGTCTGTTTAAATAAGTATTTTTTGCTATATTATTATATAAAAAGTTGTGGAAAAAAGCCCAAATATTGCTATATAGTAAAATCAATTACAGCTTTCTTGTCGCACAAAATGAAAATCTTGGCCTAGACAGGCTCTGGCTCTTAATATGGGCAGGAGCAGGACTTTGGTTTTTGTGGGGGTGTTTCAAGATCTGCTGGGTAAGCACTGTTTCAAAAAATTACAGACTTAATTAGAAAAGAGGTTTTTCTGCAAAAAAGAACTCTATATTGCTGGTTTTTTAAAAAAATTAACAATATCTCTCTGAAAAAAGTAATAATTCTTTTGGTTATTCCTTTTGTGATTTCATGCACAAACAATTCTTCTTTGGGAATCAAAGGAGCAATATCAACAGAATCGACTGGCTATGCTTCTGCCGAAGATAGTGCTAATTCCAAAAGCGATACAGCAATAAAGATATTTCCAAAATCTTACTTTAGCCCAAAAGAGATGGAACTTTTTTATAATAATGTGTCCGGCAAAAATATAATAAGCGGAAATAAAAAATATCTGCCTGTAACAGAACATAAACGGCCTGTTTTTGTTGCTTGCGACTGTAATAATAATGGTAATACAGAATTTTTTGTTTTGTTTGCAGAAAGTATTTCAGAGAGTGATATTTCAGATATATCGATAGATTCAGTAAAAGACCTGCGTAATATTTACATGGAAGAGATTTCCCTAAGGCAGTTTCTTTTAGCAGTATATAAATATCATGAGAACGGTGAGGAAAAAAAATTTATACATGATCAAAATATATTTTTGGAAGACAAAGGCGCTTTTTCTTCATTAAAAGAAATAGAGATAGATAAAAATAATAAAATTTATGGTATATCAATAAACTTTTTAACAAGTGTCGGCATGCATGAAGATATAGTTATTAAAAGAAAAGGATCGTATTCAATAAACAGTATAAAAAATACATTGTCAGATTCAACAAGAAAAGAGGATATAGATGGTGATGGAGTAATTGATCTTTTACGTTATGAAAAAATTTTTGTTGATGGATTTGGCGTTGAAACTTTCATAACTTGGCAAAAATTTAATGGAGATAAATTTGTACCTGTAAAAACAGTGAACACAGTAAAAGATCTTAGATCTTTCCTTAATGAGTCAAAGTTGTATCTGGAGGCAAAAAGAATTGATCTTTTTATAAAAAAAGCAGTTGCGCCGCCTGTTTTGAACAAGCTCAATTTGGCAAATATAAGTTCAGAAAAAATACTGCAAAGAATTTTTTATCCTGTAAAAAGAGAGTCCTCACATTTAATTGATATAAATACAATGCTTTCATCAAGCGAGGATGTTGTTTTTATTTTTCCTGAAATATTTGAAAATCCTTTTAGAATGGATAACGATGGGGTAAATAGTTTTACTACTTATGTAAGGGTTTTGCTTAAAAATGATGGCATAACAATACCTTCTGGTGACGAAAGTGCTGATGCTGATAATAGTTTGGTAAATGAAGAAATTTATCTTGTAAAAATATATATGTCCAATAATCCTTTTGAAGATAATAGATTTTTCTTTTTTGTTTATTGAGTCTGTTTTATCACAAGATTGACAACCAATTTTTAAAAATGTAAAGTCTCTGGTATGTGCAGATATTTTATTGATGGATCTTTCCCAATAAATGGGAAAATAAAGGCAAGCGGTAATAAAAACGCAGCTCTTCCGTGTATTGCTGCAGCTCTTCTTACAGACAGCGAAGTAATTCTTGAAAATATTCCTGAAATCGAAGATGTATCTGTCATGCTCTCTATAGCTTCCAAACTTGGTGCAACTATTAAAAAAATTGGACAAAATGAATACTCAATAAAAAGCGATAATATAAAATCAGAGCTTCCTTGTGACGAGGCAAAGGCAATACGCGCTTCGATACTTTTTGCCGGCCCTCTGCTTGCAAGGACAGGAAAAGCTGTTTTTCCGCCTCCGGGGGGAGATGTAATAGGCAGGCGCAGGCTTGATACCCATTTCTTGGCTTTTAGCGATCTGGGAGTAAGAATAGAGATCGATGGATTTTTTAAACTTACTGCCAATAAACTGCTTGGAGCAGATCTTTTTCTTGATGAAGCTTCTGTAACTGCAACAGAAAACGCAATAATGGCATCTGTCTTGGCAGAAGGTAAAACTGTTATACAAAATGCAGCATCTGAGCCGCATGTCCAGGATCTGTGCAAAATGCTTGTTTCTATGGGAGCAAAAATATCTGGAATAGGGTCAAATATACTTTTTATTGAAGGTGTAAAAAAACTTTCAGGTACAAGATATAGAATAGGGTCTGATTTTATAGAAGTAGGTTCTTTTATAGGGCTTGCTGCAGTTACGCGCGGCGAGCTTGAAATAGAAGGGGCTGTTCCTTCTGACCTTAGAATGACTAAAATTGCCTTTGCAAAACTTGGAATACATTGGGAAACAGATGGGTCTGTAATAAAAATAAATTCCGGACAGAGGCTGCAGGTTGTTCCTGACTTTGGCGGGCAGATCCCCCAGATCGATGATGCCCCCTGGCCCGGCTTTCCTCCTGACCTTACAAGCATTATAACTGTAGTTGCAACCCAGGTTGAAGGGACAGTGCTTATACATGAAAAAATGTTTGAATCAAGAATGTTTTTTGTGGATAAACTTATAGGAATGGGAGCAAAAATTATTCTGTGCGATCCTCACCGAGCTGTTGTTAGCGGCCCTTCAAGACTTAAAGGGAGCCAGCTTGTTTCGCCGGATATAAGAGCAGGTATGGCAATGGTTATTGCAGCTCTCTGCGCAGAGGGAAAAAGTGAAATAAGAAATATCTACCAAATTGAACGGGGATATGAAAACCTTGTCCAACGTCTTAAGAATCTGGGCGCAAAAATAGAAAAAAAAGACGCTGGCGATTAAGCTTCGCCCCGGTTTTATAATCATCATAGCCTTTATAGGGCAAATTATGTATGACTGTTTTAAAAAATGGGGTAAATCAAACTATTTTCTATAATTATAACTTTCATATAGAAGAAGCTTTTGATCTTGCATAAAAAATTACTGCAATAAGCTCTAGTGCTATTATAACAGTGAAGCACAAAGCAGCTCCTGTAATTCCTGTTTCTTTCATAAAAATCAATAATAGTTTGCTATTAATATACATAATAGTTCTTTCAAGAAAATAAATTGCAATTACTACTATAGGAAGTACAAGAAGCGATAAATAATTTTTATCTGCTCTTCTTTTTAAAAAAGATATTCCCGATGATACGACAAGCATCAGCATAATAATATAGTTGAAAATTCTTACAAATCTTATAAAAAGGGTCTCTGTAGGGGTATACTTTCCTGCGCCTGCTTTTGAAAGCAATTCAAGATTTTCAAACAAAAAGGCTGTTCTCATTTTTGAAAATCTGCTTTCCTCTATTCCCATATAAAGAAGCGCTTCGCTGGGAACTTCAAGATCAATATGCGATATTCTGGCGCTTTTATTTCCAATAATAACCTCAGGATATAAAAGCAACTTTATTTCTCTTCCCATACATTGCAGGCTAAGCCTGTTTTCAATAACTTTGCCATATAGCGATTTAATATGCCTCAATATTTGACCAGATGGAGAAAGATTTATTATGTTTATATCAAAAAAATAAATGCCATCATTTGTTAAGACCATCTTTTTGGCAAAAACAAGCTCTTTTTCCGGACTATTGCCATTTATAAAAGCAATTTCTGTTTTCCCTGGAGCAAAATATAAAGTTCTTATATCTTCATAAAAAAAAGATTTTTCTGAAAGTAATGAAAAAAGCCTTGTTCCTATATCAGTAAGTTCCTGATCTTCCGGAAAGTCGTCTGAAAGCATGTGATAATTATAGTATGCTCCATAAAGATCTCCTGATTCAATGCGCTTTGTAATATCAATTTTTCCATCATATAACTTTTCTTTTGCGCTTGTATTTGGAGCAAATATTGAAAGTTTTTCAATTGTTTTTCTTACAAGATGGGCTGCTTTATCCCTGCTGCTTTTAAATATACCAGCCATTTTTCCATAATAAGCAGCAGATGAATAATCTTCCTGCTCATAATATTTCTCCGCTATCTCAAGAAGTATCTGTCCTGTTATAAGATCTCCTGAAATTGCTTTTATATTTTCCTCGCTGGTACCATCAGAAAAAATAGTGTTTGGCCAGGCAACTTTTATATCGCCTTTAATATCAATAGCTCGCTTATTGTCCGGATCAATATATAAATATAAATTTACAAAAACCAGGGCTTCTTCCAGATTCCCTGCTGCCAGTTTTTTTTCAGTTTCCGCTAAATAAAATTCTCCGGATTTGGAAAGTTCTTCAAACCACATCTTTCTCTCAACCAATATAGGTTCTGCAAAAAAGACAAGAAAAACATAAATTAACACTGTTGGAATCAATACCGGAATAGTTGAAAACAGAAAATCCAATCCACTATCTTTTGAATCCTCATCCACATACCTGTTTTTATTGGAAAGTATTATTAGTATAAACAGGGCGCCTGCTGAAATTGGGAGAAAAAGCTGTGAGTAAATTGTAAGTATAGATATTAAAAGATAAGGAGGAGCAAGTACCTGGATAGCAGGTCTTTTAATAATAAAAAAGGAATAAAGAGCTATAAAAATAAAGAAAACAAAATGAACGAGAAAAAGGTATTTAATATTTCTGCTGTTTGGTAACTTCATTTGCGAACCCTAAGCGATAATATTTTTATTAGCAGAATACTAAAAGAAATTACAATATATGCGAAATAATATAAACCTGATTCAAAAGGAATCAAATTTTCTGCGCTCTGTAATAATTGGGGGAGAGGAAATTTCTGAATATAATAATTAAACCAAATAAAACAGATAACAAAGGCTTGAGAGAAAGGATAGTTTATCAATGGCCATTTTCCTGTTGAAAACAATAAAGATATAGTAGATATGGTGATTATTATTGCAAAAGATTTAAAAAATAATGCTTTTAGATCAGATTTTTCAATTTCTCCGACACTTTTAGCTATAAAAGAAGAGATTTTGATAAAAAAATTAAAAAATTTATAGTATGGATTGGGCTTTTCAACAATATATTCATTATCATTGCCCTGGAGCGTCAATATCATATCTTCTGAAACAGAATAATTGCCTGAATATGTTTTTGCGCTTTCTCCGGAAGAACTATCTTTATTTATTATAACACCTGATAATCTGTTGTTTTGAGCTTTATCAACAAAAAGAATTGTTTTGTTTGATTTATAAAAACGTTCTGTTTCTATATCAAAAGAATGGGAATCGTTTTTATATGGGAAAAAAATAGCTGCAGATGAAAACAATAATGAGAACAATAGAGTTATTATAAAATACTTTAAAACATAGTAATTTTTTTTACTGCTCCAGAAGACCGGAACATAAAGAATTACTGAAATCAGAATAATTAGAGAAAGGTTTTCATTTAAAAAAATAATTATATCAATTCCTTTTTCAGTATCATGCGGTACAAAATTTTGAGCAAAAGTTATAAAAATAGCTATAATAATGAAAAGAAGAAAAGTTAAAAGGCGTTTTCTAAAAAATCTAATATTTTGCTCCCTGATTAAGTAGGCTTTGCAAAATGAATTTTAGCATGCTGTTTTCTGGCTTGCAATAACAATTATTTATAGTAAACCAAATTGATGTTTGTAAAAAATTGGATATACATAAAGTGTTTTTGCACAACTTATCCACAATTAATTAAGCTCTTGATAATATAAATATGCTGAAAAAAACAATATTATAGGTTTATCTTATGATAATGTTTACTTAAAATAAATGACCTAATTAAATAATTGTTTATATTATAAGGAATTATAAAAATAGGTAAATAGATTGAATATGAGCTAATTAATATATTCTGATATCCAAAATTAAGTGCCTTATTATAATGAAGTTATCAACAAATTATTAACAGTAAGTTTTTATAAAGGTGTAAGCCAATTTTTCCATGCGTGAGAGGGTATTTTCCCAAGAAAATTGCTTAAATTATTAAAATTTTTAACAATATTGGAGTAGGGTTTTGCCTATTTTGTATAAATTTTTAGCAATCTTTGGGAATTACCCCGAATAAGCTCATAAAGCGATAGATTTCACTCTACAAAAGGATGTGTGGATAAAATTATGCGGGGTACAATGACGGCTTCGCCTATCCCAAATGGCGCTATGGAACGAAAGTAAAATTATTTATAAATCTTTGGTATTACCCCGAATAAGCTCATTGAGTGATAGATTTCACTCTACAAAGGGATGTATGGATAAAATTATACGGGGTACAATGACGGCTTCGCCTAGCCCAGGAAAACCTGGCCATTATTATCAATAGCAAGGATTGTCTTACATTCAGAACATCTGAATCTGCCCGCTTTAGTTGCTTTAAGTTTTTTTGAACAAATTGGACATTTAAATATTTTGGGAAATAATTCTGATGTTTTTTGGACATTTCCTTTATTAAAAAACTCTATGGCATCGTCAAAAGAGTCTTTGATATTAAAGAATTGAGAAAATCCAAGTAACTGGAAAACTTCATAAACTTTTGGCTGTATTTCCAGGAGAACAATATCTCCGCCTCTTGGTTTTAGTGTTTTAAGAAATGCTGTAAAGGAGCCTATACCTGTACTTGATACATAATTAAGACCATTACAGTTAAAAATAAGTCTTGTAAATCCAGTATCAACAGCCTTGGCGATCCTTTTTTGGAATGAATTTGAGTTATATGTATCTATGTAGCCTGTAAGGTATATTACAAGCCCCTTCGCATCAGTTTCAACTTTTTGTAACCGGATTTTTAGGCTATCATCTTTCTCATCATCAAATCCAGGTACTATTTCATTATTTGACATAAATTTACCTTTATCAAAAAAAATGATCTACAAAACACTGATTTGTCTTTTATCCTACTATCATAAAAGTTTATCAATGTTTTGTCAAATAATTAAGCAATATCTCCATTAATATATCGGTACTTTATGTTATATAATTATATTATTTCTGGTTTATTTTATTAATATGCTATAATATATACATATTTTCCACCACATTTTATTGCTTTGGAGGGATATGGGATGGCAAAAAGAATATTTATTCTTTTTATATTCTGTTGCAGCGCTGTTTTTGCAGATCCAGCGCCTGGTTTTGATAATCATGTTAATTTTGAAATATCTATTAAAGAGCTCTATTCCCATGCAAAAAATGGGAGTTTGGATTCCATAAAGAGTAAATATTTTATTCTGGATGGTTCTTTTTCTGCTTATAATGTTATTGACAACAAGGAACCCACCTATACTGTTGAAATTGAGCTTATAAATGGGGAATGGAAGGGTGTTTCCAATGTAGTTATGTATAAAGCTATTGTTATTTTTAGCGGAAAAGAGTATCAAGCCAAGTTTCCCGAAAGAAGAAGAAGCACTCCTGATCCTGCCGAAGTACCGATCAACTCAGGGCTTATTGTGGTGGCGAAACTAAAAGGGACAAAAAATATAGACGGAGAAGTTATCCCTGTGCTTGATGGCTATTATTTAAGAGTTTATAAATAAATAGTCTTAAAAATCCGCATTTTTGCAGCCTAAAGGCAGGAAAATGCAGATCCGGGCAGCAACATGGGGCGCTGACACAGATGTCCCAACCGACTTTGCAGACCGGACATAAATAATCCTGATAGAGGGTCCAATGAAGCAGTATCTTGATCTGGTAAAATATGTACTTGAAAATGGGAAAAAAAAGGTTAACCGGACCGGTGTAGCGACAATTAGCTGTTTTTCCTGCTTTTATAAAGTAGATA
>Ga0123354_10020856_pt1 | contig 10313 bp, 10 predicted proteins | sample TergutLab28metaG_2_FD_97872 | JGI IMG/M metagenome (GOLD analysis project Ga0123354, IMG submission 97872) | Labiotermes labralis P4 segment gut microbial communities from Petit-Saut dam, French Guiana - Lab288 P4 | ecosystem: Host-associated > Arthropoda: Insects > Digestive system > Gut ...
GGCTACAGATACAGAGGTCCCGGGTTCGATCCCCGGCGCTACCAGATTTTCTGAGTAGTAGTGGGTCTGGAACAGGGTCCACTCAGCCTCGTGAGGTCAATTGAGGAGCTACTTGAATGAAAAGAGTAGCGGCTCCAAGTTTAGAAAACAGAGATTAACGACTGTGGGGACCCGTTGCGCTGACCACGTGACATCCCTCTATCCGCAAAAGTTGGTACTAACTCCGCCGACCGGCGGCGGCCGCTCTGTCGGTATAGTTCACGTGATTACTAAGGCCACATGGAGAGTTTTTTACTGGACCATATTCACAGCTGAGCTCTCAGGCTTCAGCTAGAATTAGGAAAGACGGGTAATATTTGGAATATGGTGAGTTAAAAAATGCTGGATACAAGGTTTCAGGTTTTCGTAAAAGGTCTATACACGAAGAGGACTTCATAAAAGCAAATCGTCAGTCACTTGCCACCTGGAAGTTCATACAATTATCCTAAATACAGTGGACCTGAAAGTCTGAGGATATGTTGATGGACACACTTCAGAGGATTCTGAATTCAATCCCAACTGGGATCTGGGAGTCAACTTTTCTGCTCACAGCTTGAAATGTCATACTGCTTGGCAATGTGAAGAATACCAGCTTGCCTGACCCTCCACCACCCATGGCACAGGGTCAAATTTTCGAATAACATGGTTACTTGGCAACTTGATAAATTGTTGTTACACATCTGGAAACTCATTAACATATATAAGAAACCCTGCCATTATGCTATCCTGGGCCAGTTCACTCCATGAACATAACCACACCCTACCATTACTTCTCCAAATCCATTTTAATATGCTCTAATCTACATTTGAAACTTACTAAGTGACATCTTCCATTGGTATTTTCCAAACAAAAAAGTTCTTATTTGTGTACCATGTGCATACTGTATGTTCCATCACATTTCCAGTTATAAAGCTTAATATTATGCAGTCGTAGTTTTCACTATTCTAATTAGATCCAAATATTATATTTTCCCATGCATATCATCTGTACTTATTTACAGTTTACTTAACAATGCTGTCACAAATATGGTGCGAATTGATGGAATGTTTAATGTAGAATTAACTGAAAAGAATGTGGAAGGAAGCAGGCATGGCCTAATTTCAGGTACCATCCTGGAATTTGCCTTGAAGAACTGAGGAAAACCAAGAAAAATATAAGTCTAGTTGGCGCTAGGCCATGATTTAAACCCAGAACCCCCAAAACTGGAAGCAGAATTATGAATGCCACAATGTTTTGTTTCTTATCGAGTAAGATGACCAGCAACTTCATGCAGGTACAGGTGTAACATTCACTGTAATGTGGTAATCCTGAAACAAGCAAGGCAATAAGAACAGATATATAGATACAAATACTACAAAGGAGGGTATAGCACAAGTTAGAATATGTGATATTGCATTCAGAAAGGAGCTACAAAAGAAGTACAATTACACAACATTTCTCAATAACAATTTGCGGCAAGAGTAACAGTTGTACAAGAAGCGGAGGACACAACTAAGTTTTTATGTGTTTAATAAAGTGGCATGTTTCACCTTTTTTCTCATCTGTCAGGCTCAATATATGTAATATAGGACACGAAAGGGAAATACATAAAATGCCTAACTTGTTGGAAATTGAAATCTCAGTTTTTACAAAATATATCCATGTTTACATAATAAGAATGGATAAAAAGAATAATTAAAATAGTAAAAAAGGGGGGGGGGGGTGTATTTAGAGATGGTGTTGACAGTGTAGATGGTACAATTTGTTATTTCCATCTAATAAGAGATTGTACTTTCTACCCCTCCAAGCAAAATGAAAGCATAATGAGGATGTCCAAACTACAGAAAAAAATTTACTACAAGAGACTGCAAGTGGATACATAATTATATATCCTTACTGACAGTTAGGTAGCAAGTGTATACTGTAATAAGTCTCAACAGGGCAGTATTTGTCAGGGTGCCATGTTATTCTCATGCTGTTTCCATGGACATGAAATGCAGAGATATTTTTACATAACATTGACTCTATTTCTGTGTATTGTGAAGTGTGATACATTGAAATGAGTAGCGTATCAATGCACGTTCTGGAACGCAGCGTTGTGTTTCCATGGCAACAGTGGATACATGAACGAGTCACAATATTATATGTACACTGCCTAATCCTGCTTGTTTCATGGTGGTTACGCTGCACGGTATGTCACAAGGTATGGCAAAACACTGGTTCATAAGAGAACAGCAGGAAAGTGGTTAGAAGCAAACAATTTTTTCAGATATAACAGTTCTGAGAAAAAATAGTTGGATCATGGAAGAGATAATGACTATGCAGTTCTACCGCAATTATAGCGGAGATGTGCACTCCACCAAAATAAAATTACGATATGATCCGTGTTCCATGCCATATTGTAGAACTCAGCACCATAACGCATATTTAGCACGGAATTTTATTCGTGAAGTGACGCTCAGCACGTTTATTGTCACTGGTAGAATACTGTAACATACTATCACTCGTGTCGCCATAATTGCTACTGACAAATCGGTTGATTATTTCTTCGCTGACAATCCTCCGTCTTTCATACTGACACCTATGTTTCCGATAATGGCTTTGGTCCATGATAAAGCAGCCCAATTTTTTTCTTTCATTGTCTTTTTTTTTTAACCAGGGAGGAAAATAACTCGGAAACTTGGGCTGTGAGGTGCAGGGCAATGGTTAAGGAGCTCTTATCCGTAACTAATGTATAATACTCATAGCTTCGAATTCTAGTTTAGTTTTGTGTTTAGTCTTCCGTGTGCTGTAATATGAACTATATCATATATGAAGTACCAATTACCACTGAAGTGTCATTACGACATACGCAATTTGGATGTGTAGTTGTCACCAGCGTACAATTGAATTTAAAAGTACATGTAATCTTGAAAGAATGTTGAATGGAACTGTTAATATTGTTAATAATGGCTCTGCAGACCCGGAACGCGGAGACACCGTAAAATATGACGCTAGTAGGAGAACAAGTCTGCGCATTACATGTCTGTTTAGTCTGTGCTACTTACACTCATTCGTATTATGTGTTTGTACTTCAGTAACAACATGCGGAAAATAATATTGTTTTGTTTGCTGGGGGGGGGGGGGGGGCGTTATTTTGTTACTAACAAAGGAATCGGATGTCAGTTTATTTTTTTGTTTGTGTTTAAATAAATTAAGACGAAATGTATTTTTTTTTGTTTGGGGTGGGGGGGGGGCACGCGTTATGTTGTTACTAACAAAGGAATCCGATGTCAGTTTATTTCTTCGTGTGTGGTTAAATCAATTTGTGTAGTCAGCAGATACAATATATGAAGTAATTTTTGCCAGCTGGAAATAACGGGGATGTAGCTCAGTGGTAGAGCGTTCGCTTTGCATGTGAAAGGCCCCGGGTTCGATCCCCGGCATCTCCATATTTTTTTTGTCAGCGAATTTTTTGTTCCACATAACATTTGTAAATCCATAATTAATACGAACATGCTTTTCCTGTAGCTGTAGCCATCTTCAATATCTTTGACAATCTGTGTTGTCCTTTGCTGAAATACGAATGTGTTCTGCAGTACATTCGTTAATGCAGGACAAAATACGTGCTCTTTCAGCGACTGTATCCGTCCTAAATAAGTTCTCAAGTCTGCAATTCTCCGTCCCTTATGTACAAAATTTGCAAAGGATAAACACTGCAGTTACGAAGTAATGTACGTATGCCTTGAAGCAAATTGCTCAATTCGGTAAAATTATGTAACTATGTAGAAGTGAATTAAGCTCGATATCCACATGGGCATAATACACAATTCTTGTGGCAAATAATTTGAAACAGTATGGAATCGTGTAGTCTGACAGGTATGTAACACAACAAGATAGGCAATGTGCGTATAACCTAACATTGTCCAGTGTACGGATCTTCGCTCTCAACGACACGCGTATCATGCTGCACAAATCTGCAGCAAAACGAGAGATGAAAACTAAATGTGTTGTAATGGAAACGAAACAATAAGTTCTCCTTTGTATTGCTGAACTGTCAAAAATATGAAACATACTGAAGTCGGTGTAAAATGTTTGCTGCATTTCTGTCCGAATTAAATTTAACTTAATTTTCTCGACCGACGTTGAGCAAGACCCCAGATGCCATGAAGGTTTATTCATTGAGAGATGAGCTGATACAAGAGGATGAACGGATGGATAGACGAACAGACATAACGAAGCAAATACGCCCTCTTCGTGACTTCGTAGACGTGCTAAATCCTGATATCCGCAGTGAGTAAACAAACTGAAATGACTTCGCTTGCAGCGGTTATCACCGTTCGCCCGGCTAGCTCAGTCGGTAGAGCATGAGACTCTTAATCTCAGGGTCGTGGGTTCGAGCCCCACGTTGGGCGCACTTTTTTTTTTTCTTCCCCGATTGTTTCATTGTGTTGTCAAGTATGTTGAGTACTGAGAACTTAAAAGTCCTTTATTGTTTATCTTTCTTTGCAAATAATTCTTTTAAACGTGGAAGTACCGTTGTGGTTTGCCTGGTACTCAAAGGAACCTTGTATTAGAATTTACCTCACTTTATAGTTTAAACACACATCGGGGATGACACACCTAAAAAAAACTCAAAAGAGAAAAATGCTAGACCACCAATCTGTAAGTTGTATCTATGTAACAATACGCATGTAAGTAGGTTTAAAATCACTTAGGGTCTCAAGATGGACAACATGTTTAAGCACTATCCAGCTGTATTACTAGCACTCTTTTACTGTGAATTCTCTAGCAAGAATATAGTTACAAATATATGCATGTAAATTAATTTATGCTGTTTAATAGAAAGTTGTTCTGTGCCATCCAGTTGGGCCTTAACCAGTTCCGATTACCTGGTTCGTTATAAGATATTTATTGATTTAATACCTAATACTAGTTCGAACCGTTTACAATATCGGAAGATATATCACGAATTGCGAAAATCAATGTTGTTGCAGTGGGAGCAAGTTCCTTAGGGTTTGTGGTCTCTTTTTCAAAATTACGAGGAAGATAACATTTTACAATTAGGGTTCACTATAAAGTAAAACAGGGTAAGAAATATACGTAGAACGTAAAATCGCGGTGGGTTCGAATGCTTGTTCATTTATATCCACGTTGAGGAGAGCAATTGTGATCTAATCGTGAGCAGATATGTTACATACTTGTACATTTTCTATGTATGCAATTTGTACAGCGTGAGAATGGTTTAGCATAAGCCAAAATATGTAGATGCACTTAATATTTTAACGAACAGGTGTTTTGTGTGATGAAACTTTAGTGGGCTGTTAGTCAGCACATATTATGTCGTATACGGAAGGTTCGTCGGTCGTGACCTCGTGGCGCAACGGTAGCGCGTCTGACTCCAGATCAGAAGGTTGCGTGTTCAAATCACGTCGGGGTCAAAATTTTTTTCTGGTCATTTTCATTTTGTTTTGGGGGCCTCAATTGAATTTTCTGTTGTACAATTCTAAGTGAATTACTGTGTAAAATATTGCATGATCAATACGAAAAATGTGCGGTAAATAGTGCATAGAACGGAGTTGAATAAAAATCATTGCGTGAACTGCGCTCTTCTAAGTTATTATGCATCGAGTAAGTTATCGAGTCGGCCATCGATTGGTAATAACTCTAAAAAACAGTTCTATTCTACTCCGCGTCAAAAGCACAAATGACAGAAGAATTATTGATATTTGTGCCAACGTGCAGTCGTGGCCGAGTGGTTAAGGCGTCTGACTAGAAATCAGATTCCCTCTGGGAGCGTAGGTTCGAATCCTACCGACTGCGAAATTTTTTTTTAGCGAAGTAATAAAATGAAAGTGAGAATAAAAAAAGTCATAATGGGAAAATAAAATCATCTGTTTTGTTTGCGAAATGGAAGCAAGATAAGCAGGATTTCAGGCTTCCGCCTCGAAAAGCGAACAAGATAATTGATTGAAGAACAAATAGGCAGTTTACGTGAAACGTAAAATTGTGGCTCCTCTGTAACCATTGTTGGCATTGAAAGGCAACAGTCCTTACCATTTGCATTGTTAAGCTACATATGTTGCCGCGAACAACAAAAGAAACAAACGAAGGTGCTGTAAAGCAGGCCATGTAGTAAAATATTTTTACAGCACTTACCTTCTGCATGCAGTCCCAACAGGCACATCAGAATATTCAAGAATGTCACACCTAAACGCTTTAACTTTGTATACCTTATATACAGGGATGTTTATAAGTCCTTAGCCCCACCAGGAAGGAAACAAGCTAATGTTTCTGCCAGAATAGCGTGAACGTGAATTTCCTTCGGCGCCTTGCCTTGCAGCGGGGGGGAGGGGGGGGTGGAGAACTTGATTACAGCTTGCGTCTCGATGTTGTTGAAATCGCGCGCGTCCCTGACATGCTTCCACGCTTGTTTCCTTCCTTGTCGTGCTAAGGACTTATCAGCTCCCCGGTATAAAGACTTAGTTCGGACCTCACAGACGACAGTAGAACATACTTTATCGGTTGACTTTTCTAATGGAAGCACACGCTGTTCTCTTTGGGGTACGAACTGAGTCTTTATAAACTAAAATGAATAACTATACTGTGAAGTAAGTATCGATGTTTATTACTTTTACTACATGTTACGGTCTCATTTTGACCACCATCAGGTATATGTAATATTTATTCTCTGTACATTCTCGTTTCAGTTCAGTCTCCAAAGGGTTAAATCAGGAGTGGCCCCCTCTATTTCAAGGAATGTATTAAACCAAGATGTTCGAAGATATGTATTTCTTTGGGGATTTAATGCGCCGCCAATGATGCAAACGTTCTTTGATCTTCTTTGAAAGTGCCCGATATTTTCGTCCTTTTTGAAAGAAATGTTGATTTGTCGTCAGATTATAAAAAGGTCTAGAAACAAAGTATACGTTAATCCGTCTATTGGGTGCTGGGTTAATGAGTATGAGCTGACGGACGAGTAGAAGGATCTTTTCCCCGAAGGCGCCTAAAAGAATGACTGTGACCACTTCTGCCCCACTCCCATCTAGCGCCGGAATTAAGGAAAAGTTAGAGCTGTAAATTTACTCCCCCATTGGGCCTACGTGGCCAATTATTGGGAGAACTTTTTACCTTTGCCTTTACTCTGCTTCTTAATGTTGGACACGGAATATAAACGTATTTAGTTCATTCCCAAACTATTTTAATGCGACATTGTTCGTTATTGTGAGACACGGGGGTGCCACAGCTGTGATGTGATCGCTAGGTTGGTGGATAGACATAATCGTTTCGAAGGAACTTGCTGCTTCCGTCTTTAGGTTGAAAGGACAATAACGGACTCGGCGTTACGTCACAGTGCGTAGTAAACTTTACGTATAATATTGTCCTAATTATAAGAAAAGAAATTTGGAGATGCTGATTGTAAAGATGCTCGCTAGCAGTTTTTGTACGATAATTGCACTTAGATGAAATAATGGAATCATTAATGCACAAGGGATACAATATTGCAGTGTATTTTTAAATATACATTTATGTTACAACATGCAACGTAATGTAGTATATAGAGCAAAAGGAATGGGAAAAGGTATGGTGGTATTTGAAAGACAACTAATCGCCGGCGCCGTGGCTTAGTTGGTTAAAGCGCCTGTCTAGTAAACAGGAGATCGAGGGTTCGAATCCCTCCGGTGCCTAGTTCGGGTGAACAGTATTTTTTTTTTTTTATTCATCCATCATTTTCGGCATTATTTATTTTATTACACTAATACAATGTTGCGCAAACCGCAGCTTGCCGAACTTCACTATTTCGTCCACGAGTGTTTTATAACAAAACATATTGCCGCGTCGCCTTGAAGGACATTTTTTCGTACGCACAGTGAAAACAGTACCTAAGTTGTAACGGACATTTTGCATGGTACATATTGGCAATTTTCCGGAATGTGTTAATGCTTAGTGCTACAGGTTACAAAGAATTTTATGTTATGAAAATTGTAGGTGGTGAACTAAGAATAAAAGAAACACTTTCAAACGGATCTGAAATCGGGTTATAAATTTATCATCGTGATAGTGAATAGTATTATGCCAGTTTTTAACATTACTGTTATTGCGTGACAAAACAAGCAGTAATGATTCACCAGTAATGATACGCAGCAGGCAGTGCTGCAGCAATATGACAATGTAATAATATTTTACTGTGTAAACAATATGTAATCAATACATTGAACTTTTTATGCACGTTCGCAGAATCATGAAAAGCGCCTATTAGTTTCGTCATGTCCATTCGTCTGTGTCTCCCGTCAGCATGGAACTACTCGCCTCCCACTGGAAATGCTTTATTAGGGACTCTTTCTAAAATCGGTTGGTATTGTTCTTGAGCTATATATATATATATATATATATATATATATATATATATATGGTTGCCCGATTTTAAACAAAATCACATTTTGGTTACAATCGGTTGGTATTGTTCTTGAGCTATATATGTATGGTTGCCCGATTTTTACCAAAATCGCATTTTTTCAACAAGTTTTAAAAAGAGTCTCCAATATATATATATATATATCTCAAGAACAATACCAAACTGACACACCATGTACGTACAACGCACCACAGAGGTGAGTTCGTACAACCATTGTTGCAGTGGAAAAACAATAAGTATTACATATTCTGAGTGTATATTTGTAGACGTCCGTATTCAGCATGCAATGGTCATGCGCCATACTGTCATCTGTGGCCCTGCCCGGCTGTACGATATCTGTGAACATTATCTCATAAACGGCAGGTCTGTTGTTTAAAAAAAAAAAGGACTTAAATTGTATGTTTTGATTTTCTATACAAATCTGGCTTTAACATTTCTCATTCTAAGAAGAAATGAGCGAGATATGATCAAAGATGCAAATTGCCTTTCACATAAAATACAAATTATTCTTGTCCATTTTTAATGAAACTTGAATATTCGGGACATACTGTCGAAAGATACTCAAGTACCAAATTTCGTGAAAATATGTCTGGTGGAGCTGAGTTCCATGCGGACGGATGGACAGACAGACAGCCATGACGAACCTAACAGTCTGCTTTTCGCAATTCTCCGTATACACCTAAAGATTGTCCTATGCTGTGTCCCCGTGGCATTAAATTTACTATTTTGTATTGTTGACAGCGACGTATTTAGCTCAGAAATACAAAAGAAAACGCATTGTTGCTGTTTCATAGCAATACTTTTCATATCCGTCTCCGTTTCGCTGCAAAATTATAAGAGGATAACGAAGATCCTAATGCACCACACTGGCACGCTAAAAACGCATATTTGCTCTCTAATTATTTGAGGATGACAAACATATGTTTTATTCAATAACGCAAGAAGTGTGATGATTTGTTAGATGGCCTGACGTATGTGTGAAATTCAGATATAGAATATGTTTGATTTTCTGCTCTTAAGACCATAATTTTCAGTGTGTGCTATAGGATTATAACAACAGCTGAGAAGCGTCAGTACATTTCGTCCAGACTGCATGTTTTTGCGACCCAAAAAGAACAATCCTCATAGATTTTTACTAGAACGATAACTTGCCAGGGTTATTCGTAAGAGTGTCCAAACGAGAAAAAAAATGTACGTACGTGTAACGGCTAGGATTGAAACACGACCAGAACACTGTGAAAATAAGAGAAGATGGGCAATGCACGTAGTAGCTCATCCGCGTAAACAGCGTTGCCATGGAAACGCAAAGAAACAAAACAGAGCACTATGAAGCAGCCAACATGGCAACAGAATTTTACAAGCTGTACCTTCTATCAGCAGCTGCAACATGCACCCACTTTCTGTCATATCTTCAAAATATTCTTGCATATAAAGAATATAGAAGCTCTACACAGAATACATCGGTTGGTCTTTCTCGGGTATCGCGCATTTCTCACAGTCAGTTCTGAACCAGCGGCGTACCGGGGGGGATTGAACCCCCCCCCCTGAAATTCCGAGGGCCCTCCAAAATCGTGCCAAACACAACCCGATTGTGAAAACTGTTAAAAATTGCTGAATTTAGAATGCCAAGACCCCAAGATGTTCGGAAAAAGGCAGTAAAACTCTAAAACTATCTAGGTTCGCAATTGTTTTACACTAGCAATGACAAATAAATTGGTTGTCATCATAATTAGTCTTAAATTACCAACAATTAAGAAAACTTTACTATATGATATGAAAATTATTGTACCAAATTACAGCTGCCTCCAGAACCCCTGACTAGGGGACTACCGCCCCCCCAGATCCCCGTTTTTTCTGTCCTCTGTCCTCAAATGAATTTGTTGAACCACCCCCCCCCCC
>Ga0123354_10020857_pt1 | contig 10313 bp, 9 predicted proteins | sample TergutLab28metaG_2_FD_97872 | JGI IMG/M metagenome (GOLD analysis project Ga0123354, IMG submission 97872) | Labiotermes labralis P4 segment gut microbial communities from Petit-Saut dam, French Guiana - Lab288 P4 | ecosystem: Host-associated > Arthropoda: Insects > Digestive system > Gut ...
ACTTGCAGATATGTACGGGAATTTCAAAATACAAATACACATTCTCAAATATCGTTTCCTTACATTCTCAAATCTAAGGGTCCCCTCTAAACTAAGTGGCACTGCAACTTACTTGCAGATATGAAATTCAGATTTTTGCACTGATTTGCAATACACCCAGATTAAGATCTTTTTTACAAATAGAAATTAAATTTATTCTGAGTTGCACTGTGTGATGCAACATTTAATTTTTTCAAACAGCATAACTGAGGGACCACCAGCACTAGCAATACTAGTTTGTGTTTACAAAAATAGATACATAAGAGCTCCTGTTCGTTAAATACTAGAATCAACAGAATCTCCCCCAGAACGTAGTCTGAAAAAATCAGACCTAGAAATGAGAGGAAGGATATTTTTTAAAGATACAATATTAAATGCGAGTTTTGTGTTGGACACAATAAACAGATTTGGTTACCGTTACAACAAATTCTTTATTTCATAACAAAGTTTTACTGCGACATGCTGCCTTAGGCGGTTCGATGTTTTCACGATTATACCTATTGTAAAACTCTGGGATCCCTTTGTTTCTTTTTTCTGAAATGTGACACTGTAGGTTTTGCATTCTCTTTTCTACCATAATTAGTACGTATGAATAAACGCTCCTTGGATGAACATATATAATAACCGAAATATGTCACAGTAAATTGTAGTTACTAAAGGAAAAAATAACATCTGAATGACAGTCCAGGTTATTGTGTTTTACACTTTTCTACAGTAGAATGCGGACGTACAAATTAGAAAAAGGCACGTTTAGAATTGTTCTGCCCTAAAAGCTCAAACACCCTGTAGCCGCTGTGCGGTCCCCAGCGAATCTATGACGAACCACGAAAGTCACCACCGGAACTCGATATACGATCTACCTTAACTTTCCCCCATTTCCCCCCCCCCCTTCCCCTGCCGTTGCTATTTACAACCCCCCCCCCCTCTCTAAGGCTCCCCATACACTCTCATCACATCCAACCCTCACTTAAGACTCATACAGCAGACGCGATCACTTGACATCCACCTTCACGTTTGAGAAACTCGAATTTCTTTATTCCATCTTCGTTTTTCTCTCTCTTACTCCTTGTCCCTTTGCGAGTATACGTTTATTTCGTTCCAGCTCCGCTGGTTGCAGCAACTCGAGGGAGCAACCATCCGTCTGATAACTGCTTCGCCTTCTATCATCCGTTTAGAGCACGTTGCTCTCATAGCGCCTACAGCAAGATAGGAACTTCGCGTCAAGTTTTTCTCTGATTCAGGAAGCTACCCGATCGGCCATCCCTCTCTGTGTACCAATAACTATCCAGATAAACAAGATTACATTCTATGCAGTCACAAAAATAGAATAAATTTTGAAATCAATTCTTGCATGCTGGTTTCGAATCTGGATGGAAAGGTCTGCCGCGTCTTATGGTCTGAAAAAATTGGTAACAAATGGTTTGTAGAGATACAGATGTAGCGGACTCCCTACCTACCAGTGCTTAGTGAAATTTGTAAAACATTTTTTTTAATTTTTAAGGCACAGTGGCGGACGCACCGAAACGTCTTGTGCGGCAATGTTGATGAAACACCACTTTTCCGTATAGACATCTTCTAAAGGTAAGATAAAGTCACCGTAACAAAACCCCACCCAGGGCTGATATACGGGAACAGGAAATATTTACTGCAGAAAGCGAGCTATGTTCTCATAACAAGCGCATCCAAATTCTTCGGGATATCTGATTGTCTGGATACTTATTACAAGTCTCGGGATCTGTAAAAATGGAAGCTGCTGTGTGCAATAAACACACACACACACACACAAATTAAAGTTGCCCTCAATCTTTATTTAAAAATAATATTTATATTTTGGCTTTAGAATTTGTTATTAACGAAATTCGTCTAGAAATACTGATTAAACTAAATATATGTTCATGTCTCGAGATCAGAATGAAGTGCGAAGTCACAATATAAAGATTCCAAATAGTTCCTTTGCAGGGGTGGGACAGTTTGAATATCTTGGGACAAATCTAACGAATCAAAATTCTACTCAGGAAGAAATCAAGAGCAGACTGAAGTCAGAGAATGCTTGTTATTGTTCGGTGCAGAATCTTTTGTCTTCCACTTTGCAATCCAAAAATATAAAGATTAAGATATATAGAACAATAATTGTGCCTGTTGTTTTGTATGGGTGAGAATCGTGGTTGCTCACAATGAGGTAGGAATGTAGGCCGAGGTTTTTGAGAAAAGGGTTGAAGCTGCCCGCTCCATGTTCGACCCCCGGAACAGACTTACCTGACATGTTTGGGTTTTATTTAAAATTCATAGAAATTTTGTATAAGGGTTCGCATCGGAAATTCAACGTCCGTTCTGCCCACTCTGCAAATTCCTGCCTTGGGCCCTCCGCTTAGTAACAGTTGTTGCAGGTGTGCGGCTTGAGGAGGAAGGGTGCGGGGATCGTGTGGCAGATTGGGTATCGACTGGCCAATATAGTAACTTACGTTTGTAGCGCGACGCATTGTAGCCACTCAGCTCCGACCATGAAGTCAGGCGATATTGGCCTGACTTTGAGTTTTGTGTTTGTAAGTTAATTAAAATAAAAAAATTAAATTTTCTAAAAATAACAAGACATTTCTCAGAATTTCTCAAAATGTAGTTACTGACTTTTCTCCTTGAGCTTGGGCTCAATTAGATAAGCCAGTGAATATGATATATAGCGTAAGAAATATTACACAGTGTGTTTCTTTGTTTTAAGGTTCTTCACTTGGCAGAAGCAGCAGATGTTTGTGAAATGGTCTATGTGAAGAATTATATATGTTGTTTTAAATATATATGGTATTATTGTTTTATTGGTGGGTTTGGAGCGACTTGCGGCAGGATCCTTGTAAAGAGAATGTTGGCGGAAAACTGTGGGAGGGGGTAAGGGGGAGGGGTTAAGGTAGAAATGTCTTTCCATTATAGCGTCTCGCGTTTCTTTATCGGAGAGATACGTACTGAAGATCGCTGCGTTGTGGTGTACACGGTACTCAAGCGACGGAATGAAGACGAAGAGGACGTAAAAAGCTTGGAATAGAGAAGGGGACATGCTTTTCACAGAGATGACGACGACAGGGGTGGATTCCCGGGTGATGTACTGGAACATACTCCACCGGTTCAGGTATTACAGAAACACTCCTCCCCCAATTCCAAAGACCCGCATTGCCTATATACCCTTATATCTCCCTTGTTGGGAGTAAAATAGGAAAATTATTCACTTTTACCCTACCACTTCCTTTTCTATGCAACACAAGGAAAGTCTGTATTAGTAAAACGTTCTTTGTTCTCATTAAAAATTAAATCGCGGTTGTTTGTTTTGTGTAGAATGGAAAGGGAGCTTCAAAAGATGGTCCGAAGAAGTCTGACTTTCTCTCGCTTTCAAACTCATTAAGAACTATTTCTTACGTTTTTTTGAACTTTCTGAATTGGTTAAATAACGTCAAAAAGTGAAGTTATCCCATTGCTTAATAAACAAATCGCAACGTAAACATATGTCGGAGATCTCCTACACTGACATTGGAGGCAACACAATCCTCCGAAAATACGAGTAGACACCTACCGACAAAACATGACATGTCTAAGACAGGAATCTTCGCCCTGCCTCTTTTTAGAAACTGCATCTGCTGAATGATTTTGGGGGAAGCGATTGCTGTTTACTCTGAGAGTCTTTCGAAACCAAAGAAAAGTCACCGTGTTCAGAACGCAGGTTTTTGTGATGTCAAGGTATGTAGTGTTCTGTGAGCTTCTCAGTAAAGACGCTGCTCCATGAATTTAGTTTTATTTAAGTTAGGTATTGTACACTGTATATTAATGAATGTGTTTAAAGGATGAATTGAGTTGTTTTTACGCAGTTAAGTAGATACGATTTTCTCAAAAACATATCTTCCTATATAATGGTGCGAAATCTGACCTATAATTTTTTCCTTGGAGAGTCGGAATGCCTTCAGGTAGCTGAACTCTGAGGCTGGTCAGGGATATAAATTAAAGCACTAAGGTTTTATAGCGTAGCATCCTTACAATCTTACAATTTACACCTTCATTTAATTAAGTACTGTGTGTGGAATAAAATAATGAAACGATACGGGATACAGAACAAGCCTTCTTTTCCTCAGTAAAGTCCAATTCCTTTAATCAAAGATGAGGAAATCTGTAACGTAAGCTGCGAAGAACGGAAAGACGCTGACTGCCACTTGTCGCATAGGAGTAATTTGAGGCCCGCACACAAAAATTTGGAAGGTCTTGGCTTGTACTCTATCCAATGCCGCTAAACTATACTGACATAAAGTAAGTTGCTGAGGGACGGATAAATGTAAAAAGTAATTATAAACACTCAGCTACGGGATATCACTGGTGCATATCGTTTACAGATTACAGACAGCAGAACGGATCGCAGTGCCGTTTTGTAATGATGCACAATCATTAGGCTACGCGCTGTTGGTGGTGAAATAGTCATTTCTGGATGGAAACTGACAACCAGTGCGGTCACCTTTTATGCACTCAGAACCTATGAATGTTTAATAAATCAAATACGCCTGGAACGTGGAAATCATACAGAGTTACTGTTTCAACCATGATATCGGAACTCTGCCACCAAACAAAGTATGGTTTACAAAACAGAGACAAAATCAATACATATCTCGCACACAACCATCAATTAACCACTAAACTTACCATACTACTGTAAACAGTTTTGTGTGTAGTTAAATGTATAGTCATGACGTCAGATGTGAGCTCTACACATTGGTGACTAGCGATATTGCTGGTAGAAATGTACTGATGTTTCAGAGGGACTTGCTACCTCCATCTTCAAGGTCGATGAGTAACTTATTATGATTAAGTTGTACAGAATGTACACCTTTAACGTAACTGAAGCAAACACGGACACTTATTAGAAACGTATCCTGAGAAGCCAATTTTCGTAAAGTAAAAGGAAGAAAATTATATTAAAGTATCAAAATTATAGTAAAATATATCTAAAAATATATTTTTGAAATAGTATTCATAGACCTCGTTTCAGGATTTTGTCAACAAATGAAAATTTGTTGCCAACAGCTTTGCCTTTTCCATTTCCGTGGGCGAGGGCAGTAGTGGTATTACACTTGAAACAAATTTGTGTACAAGCAATCCAGAGTGCGATTCCTTGTTAAATAAATAAATAAATTGAAATGTTACACAACGTTTCCTAAGACCCATAGTTTTAGAGAGGAGCGTTGCCGTTCAGTGTGGTAAAATGTTCCTTCAATAATTTGTCACGATGGCAGACAACTTTTTGGTACGCACTCAAGACACCGTGCGTGTAAAGCAAACCTCAGTTGTGTCTGAATAATGACGTAATACACACGTAAATCTGGATGTCTGTAGCAGTGGAGCTAATATTTATGCACGGAAATAAATCCAACGTTATTTTCGTCAGTGTCTTATTGTCTTTCGACGATTTGAGCAGCGTCTCCATGAAAGCGAAATGTAATCCTTGTGGCTCATATAAATGCAGGTCGCCCACTAACTATACTGGCAGCGATCAATAACAATGCCATAAATGCAGCTGCAAAATGGCAGTCGATGAAAATTTTATGAGATGTTGCACGAAAATTGGGATTATTCCAACCGAGGATTCTCGAAGTTTCTCGTGAAAATCAGCTGCATCCATTTCAAAATTCTTGAGGTGCACATACGTTCCCACACACACACACACACACACACACACACACACACACACACACACGTATATATACGGAATTTTCGAATTACTACATCCACATGCCACAGAAAAGCTCCTGTTACACACTATTCTGAAGAAAGACAAAGCGTGTCTGCCTCGTGGGGTTCTGCTCAACGTCCACTACAGTCACCTGTGAGCACCATGTCAAGTTCATGTTATTTGTGAACATGTGTATCATGTCGTCCTCAGTGTCAGAGTTTGCGTTGGTATCGTCGGTGACATTATTCTGAGTCCACATAAGCCACCTGACGGGCTGACTGCCCAAGAATATTTTTTTCTGGAAACTCTTCCATCGGAGCTCTTTGTATGTCCTCCCCCCACATTCTCTCTCTCTGTCTGTCTGTCTGTGAGGTAAATGTGAATTCAACACTACCATGTTCTAGCAAAATGTGCGGCAGTTGCTAAGAGCCATAACTCGACGAAGGTGGATTGGACGTAAGAGACCGAACGCATGGCCTCCAGTGTCGCTGGATCTACACCCAACGGATTTTACCTGTGGGAAATCCTGAACGAGCACGTAAAAGAAGCTCCTCCCAACACAATCAAAGGTATCGATGCAGGACAAGACAGCTCTTGAAAATGTGTCTGACACAAGACCGTGAGGCACACTGCCGTCTGCCTTGTAATTGACGCACGTAGCTTCGAAAACCCACTGTAACCAGTTAGCACCCCCAGTGTGATCGTTTGATACGTTGGCCCATTTGACGGTGACGTCTGTCTTGAAAATGACACATCAAAAGGAATACGCTGTATAACAGTTTTGCTGACTTTTAATGGAATGACACTATGGAGTGTCTAATTTCTTTTCGCTCTTTGTGTAGCTTACGCACCATATCAAGACTAAACTTAATCCAGTTTACGAGTATTATAAAAAATCAAGTTCTACCTGAAAGAAAACACAGTATAGTACCATTGGTAAGACTTTTGAAAGCTGTACGTACAAACGGATGTGTACATATGTATGTATATATGATGTATGTATGTATGTATGTATGTATGCATGTATGTACGTACGTATATATGTATGTATGTGTGCATATATGTATGTATGGACTCATGTACGAATGTGTGCAAGAATTGTGTGGTTATGTCTATGCATGCACGTGTGTTTCTTTGTGTGTGTGTGTGTGTGTGTGTTTGTGTATTTGTGTATGCATCAGTATCAATTTATTTTTACAGAACACCAAAAGAAGTTGTGAGAAACTACCAGACTTTCAGAACGAAATGTTATAACTATCTTTCCATCTTCGTTTAAAGCAGAGGATAACACAGTAGAGAAGCGCAATAAACGCTGGCATGTAAAATATGCATTGAAATATTGCGTAACTCCAGAAAAGTTACACACCAAGATGTCAGACATTGAACAAAAATAAAGCAATGCGCAAAATGAATAAACTCTGACCTTGGTTATACATATGGAAAGCTATGAAACCGACACTCAGATAGACCTAACAAAGACAATTTTCTTCTTTGGAGGGAAGAATAAATCAAGGAAAAGAACGGGTCGCTTGTTCTTTGTGGTGCGCGGAACTTCGGGGGTAGAAATTTTCTTTTATGTTCTGTTAAAAAGCCGAGCGTTGGATCAAAAATTATTATGCAAATTTGGATGATGTGAGTGACAGTGGCTTACTCCCTGTGTTTTTAGCTCCACAGTTATGTGCTTCCTCCTCTTTCTCTTCTTGTTCATTCCCTCAACGTTCCGACACAATTTTGTGATTCTCCGAAATTTTACCCCTAACAATTTACATAGCTTAGAACATCTCTGGGAAAGGGGCAGAGGGTGTAGGTAGTATTAATCATACTTATGTTAGGCAATAATATCGGGTTCTTTTGAGCAGAGTATTTAACCAATGGTTTGCACAATATTGAGTAAATTGTTTTACTGGTTAAATACTTGCTACTTCCGAGATTGATTCGTTATGCTGAGTGAGTATGTGGTTATTGTGTCTCTGAGTCAGAACATTCGTGATTTATTTATTTATTTATTTAAGTAGGTAAGTAATTATTTACACCATGTAATGACCACGTACCTCGTTTAGTGGCATTTACTCGTCTTTATTTTTTAGGATTATTGAGCAGTACACATTCGAAGTTGAACAGATGCTGCTTGAAGCAAATCAACTAAAGTAAATTTTATGTTATTCACACACTGCTGGTTCAGATAATCAGTATATGATCCAACAAATTCGAAACCTGAATTTTGTCAATCGCCTTACATAGTTCAGCGACATTCAAAAGAACGTCCCATAATATTACATTTTTAACCTGCTTCCACCTTAGAATGCACAAAGGATTCAATTGCAAGCACCAATTACCAGTAAAGGGAGATTCTACATAAACTTTCACCAGGGATAATTAAGTGTTTTAATTTATAAATGTTTTCCTTTCGCTGGGCATCTGAAGAAACTAATTTTTATTAAATTTCTGTCTTCCAATTCGACAGGATTTCGATATGTCGAGTAATCGATTTTTTATAATTTGGTCGAAATTGTCCAGACTGCGATATTTTTTCAACAAAAAGTGTTCGGATTTATTTAAAATAAAACGATCAGCAGCAGCAGCAGCCATATTCACGAATTTCACACCAGTATAAAATAATGTTCTTTACTTAAAATATGGTCTCAGTTTTAACCTTGACATTTTTTTATTCTCTGCTGCCACCGACACCAGAGACAAAATAATGTTTATTATTTTCTGCCCTGTAAAATGGTTTTCAGAATAGCGTGGGCTCACGATGAGAACATATCATAAAAATTAACGTACTACGAGCCTCAACTCGCGAAGTCGACATATGGGAACTTCAACACCACATCAGTCAGTGTTCCGGAAAATAAACATGATGTCAGCCGGTAGTATTGTTTATATAATTATATTTTATAAGCCATATTAAGAAATCTGACGACATTTCGTATTGTGTACTTCCTGTCGTATTGCATAGACTTTAAGGCTTTCTCTACTCGCAAAATACTACATGGTTCGCTGGTACATGAGTAAATATGACCTAATTTACGCCTGTCATAATAGGATTTTTTGTGCGGCGAATATCATAAATCTCACAACTGCTGAAAATAATTATGTGCAGACCACTTGCACATACGGAAGTCAAGGTAAACAAAAAATGGAAAGCACAAATAGTTACTTGTTCACACGCGTCAGTACAAAATGGCTAGCAATGTGCCGACTTTTACGAAAACTCGCAATGAAAAACAAAAGCTTGTAAAGGTAATCTGTATCTAATTATATCCGAATTGTAAGACAAGTGTAGAAAACATGCAAAAAAAATGTAAGTAATGCTCTTAAATAAAATATATTTCTCACTGCTTCTATTTTCATAAATCTCATAAAGCGACATGACAAACTAAATGCCATTACATGACTTTACCGAATTTCATTCATGTTTTTGGAAAAATAAGGAAATTGCAGGTAAGAATTCGTGGCGCGCTTGCGTGCAATATGAACGTAAGTGGGCCAATTTTCGCGAGAATCAAATACAAAACAACTTTCTTTTTTAACATCTCTTACACACGTCTTCATCCGGAACCGAAGAAAGGTTCAGAAACTTAGGCAAAATTTTAATTAGCGTTCTTAAAGAAAATGTACCTATCATTGCACCTATTTTCATTAAACTCTTTAAGGTGTAAGAGTGTTTCGTGGAGAGTTTACATGCCTAACGTTACTCAAATGCGTCTTTGCAACCTGGAAATTACAGGTAGGAATTAATTTACACCCTTAAGTTACGTATTGCTATCACTGCACCGATGTTAGGCAACTTCCTTTCGCTCGAAAGCTTTTTGATTATTCTTATACCGAATGTTATGGAACATCTGACAAGAGATTTAGTCTGTGATACTAGGTGATTGAAAGAGACGGACGGATGTAGCTTTTATTTAAGGCTTTCCTTTTTAATTTGCAAAGAATGCCTAAAAAGCCGACAGGCAAACAATTTCAAAACCGCTGAGTAAGGAAAGCATCAATGTAAATAATTATGGCCCTATATAAATGTAAGCTCACTTTCAGTCACCACGAAGCAAACAAGGGGTTAGTGTTACTTGATTCGTCAGCCAGATATTAAGCACACATACATATTAAAACTAAACAATATCTATCATATCAAGGTCCTTCCAGGTGGTGTACTTAAAGGCGTTTCCCTAATCGCAACTAAACCTGACATGGTTATGCAGGCAGGCCGAAGGTAGTGTGGAAGCAAAGTGATATTTCAGTTGTCAGTAAACATCAAGGGACCGGAGACAGCAAAGGGGCGGGGCACTACAGCAAACAAGATGGATTCCACTACCATCAAAACTGATGGGTCCATTTATACGAATGGGAGAATGATGAGTGACGTCTCCAACAATGATGGGTGACGTCTCCAACAATCGATTCGTGTTGTTAAAACAATATTAACACTGCTCATGTAAAGTTTAACATTTTACGGAGTTTGCTGCTGAACCTACTTCTCTAGCTTTAACATAACAGTTTGCTGCTGAACCTACTTCTCTAGCTTTAACATAACAGTTTGCTGCTGAACCTACTTCTCTAGCTTTAACATAACAGTTTG
>Ga0123354_10020859_pt1 | contig 10312 bp, 12 predicted proteins | sample TergutLab28metaG_2_FD_97872 | JGI IMG/M metagenome (GOLD analysis project Ga0123354, IMG submission 97872) | Labiotermes labralis P4 segment gut microbial communities from Petit-Saut dam, French Guiana - Lab288 P4 | ecosystem: Host-associated > Arthropoda: Insects > Digestive system > Gut ...
CTGCTTTACAGTAATTGTTCAAAGTGTCCTCCTCCAGTTGCTAAGCAGTTTGGAAGTTGGTTACACGTGTCTCATGTGGATTTTCATGGGACCACGTATGCACATTCCGTGAATTATTTATGCTGTCCCGGGTAAAAGACGCCTCATCTGTGAATAAAGTGACGCTTAACAGTTCGGGATGTGCTGTTATCCAGTGGCACAAATCCATATGTTGAGCGTGGTTGCCTGGTTCCAGATGTTGTAACCTTTGATCATGGTAAGGATATAAATTTTCTTCATGTAAAGTTCACCACACCTGCATACGTGATATGCCGATGCGAGAGGCCATTCTACGAGTGGACAGACATGGACTTCTCTGAACCATCTCAAGAATGTTCTCTCGTGTGTTAATCGTTCGTACCACCTCCCTTTCAGACCACACAGCAACACTGAGAAGACATCCAGTATCACGCAATGTCTGGTTAATATGAGTAAAAACACCTCTAGATGGAATCCTTCGGTCGGGAAAACGCCTTTGGTTTTCTTCAATAGCAGCATGTGCATTGCCATTGCAAAATCCATACACGAAATTCATGTCACAATATTCCACGTGGGAAAACACAAAAGGCATTATTGCAACTCCCTGCAAGCAACTAACCGTCACACAGGCACTATTAACACTGCATTCCAGTCTCAAGGACATTAACCCTGTCGTGTGTGACATCAGCTCTGCAGGTTGCAGTGTTTGGAACCGCAAGAAGCCCCCACTTTTCTCTGGCCATTATCTCCGTAACTGTTCAACTTTGGATATAGGTGTTCTGGGTTATATCGGTATACTTTAACATAAGGAACACTCTCCCAAAGTCTTGCACATTCCTCCTGGGACACCCTGTATGTGATTTAAACACTGTGTGTTTCCTGAAGTGTGCTGGTCAACAATAGACAGCCAACAGCAAAATGTTTGTTTTAAATGCTGTGGAATTGTTGTTAAATGGCAGTGTGCAGTAATAATTGTTGTTAAATGGCAGTGTGCAGTAATAATTAATGGAACATCAATTACTGAAGTGCTTACAATGCCAGAAAATATGTTCACAGCCTCCATTGTCTTGTTTTTCTGTGGCCATCATTTGCTGGTAGTGTTTGCAGTCATAACAGCAGTAGATACTGCAGTGGGAGGCAGGCTAGCCAAGTTGGTATCATGATGACTGTAAGCTTGACACTCTAGGGTTCAAATCCCATCATGGGCAAGTGATTTTACTGTTCTCCAGAACATCCAGACTAACTTCTGGGGCTCAGCGTGCCTTTTATTCAATGTGTACCAGGAGCTGTTTCTGCTGGAGGTAAAACAGCTGTAATATGAGCCTGATAAATCATGTCCATTTAGTGTTAAGTTAATGAATGAGTGCAGGTGTACCTTCACTTTCTGTATGCTGTCATGGCATGTACAGGGACAACTTTAGTTCCTTCTTCTCTGCACTCAACTAATGCACATTCTTTGTTGCAGTTTGGGTGGTTGTATAAAGCTGAGGAAGTGTCCAGGGAGGAACAGAAGCAGATGTTGCAGCTGCCTTCCATTGAAGAGCAAGCAGGTAGTGAGAAGAGGCCGCTGATGGTGGATACTTGGGGTTACCGTAACAAGAACTACATAATGTATGTCCCAGATGGTAAGGATTAATGTAATTTAAGAATCTTAATGTTATTCATGTCCGTGCGTTAATAAACAACTCGCACGTTACACACCAAATACACTAATGTTAGAATTTAATTTATTTTTTACACACAGTTTGTCATAACTCTGATGTGTCGATCTGCCTTGATCATCCCCAGGGAGTTACTGAACAACATTGTTGCATATATAAAGTGTAGATGGGTTGTTAAGTGTACTAAAATTTGTGCATAAGATGTCCACATCTTATGGACCAGTTCTACACACTGCTGCAAATGAATTTTGTAATATCCACAGACGTTTTGTGCACAAATTTTAATGTATTTAAGAACCTATCTATGTTTTTATATATGCTGTAATGATGTTCAGTAACTCCCTTTGTATGATCAGGACAGATCAAAACATGTTGGAGATATTACAGGTTGTGTGTAAAAAATGTAATTTTAACAGTAATGTATTTGTTGGTTTTATTGTTTGAATTGTAATATATGAACTCTTGCAGTATATGGATGTGGAATTTAAAACAAATTCTGATAGACATTGTTACTGTAGGGTAGTGCAGTGCTTTGTTCTGCAGGTTTAAATCTAAGCTTTAATGCCATTGACAATACTGGTGTGTGTGTTTCAGTAATATATTCATCCAGCTTAACAAAACTAATTACAGTAATTTGTCAGTTATAGTTATTTCACCGAAACATTTTTCACTATTCTTGTCTGTCATCATCCCCCAGGGTGAATATTGAGCTTAACAGCCGGCATAATGTCACAACTTTGATTCACAGTTTGTACAGGGTGGGGCAAAATACCCTCCCTACTTTCATTAGGGCATTGTGAAGGGAAGGGAGGCCGTAGAAGGGTGGGGTTGGGCTCGAAGGTGCAGGTAGTTGCGAAGTTCCCGTTACAACACTCCACAGTCGTAAAGATGGTGTGGTCCAACAAGCAGCATGCATTTGCCGTTGAAACCTACTTTTCGCAAAGTCACTCTATCGTAGCGGTGCAGCGTGCGTTCCGTACTCGCTACCAAATCCCCCCTCGGGACCGAGTACTGGACCAGAAATCAATTCTGTTGTGCGTTGAGAACTTCAGGGAAACGGGAAGTGTGTCTGAAAAAAGATGAGGACGACCACGGACCTCTCGAACACCAGACAACATCTAGGCTGTGAGACAGTCCGTTTTGCAGTCTCCCAGGCGCTCTGCACGCAAACACCACGCAAACAACAGCCACCAGTTGCAAGATATTCTTTTTAAGACTATGTGATTTAAAACTTCCCATGTTGTAGTTTCAGAATCCAAAAATAAAATTTTTATATCTCAAATAGTTTTTTTTGTTATTCACCTTAAAATTTAAGGAGGTTATTTTGCCCCGCCCTGTATTTACACCTGACTGGCACTGTGTTGCTGCAGGGAAAGGAAGGTGTTAGGTGACTAGCAGTGTCACAAGAGACAAGGCAGATCATAACCATTATATAAAGTTGATATATGCTGAGGATTCTGCAATATGATGTTGCATCATTGGTGGAGTGATACTGCTCACTTCAAAGGAGAGGTAACTGTCATCTTTTGAAATACTGGGAACAGTGGGCTCAACTACACAGTATCATGTCACAGAAGACGTGAATCCTCGGAACCACCACTGCGAGAACCCCAAATCTTGGTTGGGTAGTTATCACCTTAAGTATTTTTAAATCGCTTGTCTTATATCAGAGAGGTTGAGCTGTTGTGTCCTGTGTCATCTGTTCAGCTAATGTGGGTTAACTTACAAAGAACTGTGTGCAGGTGTTGAATTGACTCCTGAAGAGGAAGTAGAGATGGCAAATCGGAGACGAGTTATTGTCCATTCGAACACGCATTTTACCAGAAACCCCTTTGATGAGCAGCAGAACCGAGAGACGATACACCTCCTGGCACAGTCTCAGGCACAGACCTTGGAAGGGAAGATTGGTGTGGATGGCAAAGAGCTGATACACGCTGAGACTCCAAACGTTAATGGATTTAGCTTTGTGAAAACTCCATCACCTGCTCCAGGTATGTACAGTAAACAAGATGTCGGACAAAAGAGATATTTTTTGCTGAAAACGCGGTGTTGAGTTTGTTTTCTCAAACGAGATGTGATGTTTTTAATGCAGTGAAAAATTATATTATGGTCATCTCTCCTGTGACACCATGTAATCTATGTTCTCAAAAATTGGTAAATTAGGCTTTTTTCTCTATGCAGTTTACTGTAGTTGTGAACTAAAGATGATATGTAGTTTTTTATAACTCAGATGAAGGCTGGAAAGGCATTAGTGTTTAAATGTGATATCGTTCAAATTAATGACTGTACGCAGTATACGTCACTTGCTATCGGGAGAGAAATGTGAAGATAAAGTTAAATTTGGGGGAGCAGAAGTATAATTACACTAATTTATAATATCTGTACTTGATGGAGAGGAGTTGCCTGCTTTACCATGTGGTAAAAGAAGTCATGTAATGCAGTGATTGGGAGCTTGGGCCGTCGCCAGTGCCGGTGCGGTTATTTAAAGTGATACTTTGATTTAAGGAAAATTTTGTTTTGTTAACTATATGAAAATGAAATTCCCCATTGTGATCGGCTGCCTCTTGCAGGTGTAAATGAATCCCCGCTGATGACATGGGGTGAAATTGAGGGAACGCCTTTTCGTCTTGATGGGAGTGACACACCAGTTCATACCTCACTGCAGGGACCTTCATTCCGGATACCAGAACCTCCTAAGAGAGAGAAACTGGCTTTAGCATTAGCAGAGAAGGCAGGAGAACGTCATAGGGACAGGAAGTTGAAAGCCATAGAGGCAGCACGGAAGCAATTGGCAACGTAAGTAGACCCACAGTTTGAAGTTGGCAGGTGAAACATTTATTACAGGACTGTGGAAGGCTTCGTTGATTGCTGCCTTCTGTGGGATATACAGGCTGGACAGCAAGCAGAGCCAGCTCATGGGACCTACAAACCAACCCAAAGCTGCAAAGCTGTCGATTGGACATCAGTTGCTGCATGACGCTGATGACAGCCTTCTCTGCAGTACTCAGTTGTCATTAATGTGGGGCTCCCTGCTGTAGAGCAGACATCAGTTGTTGCATAGTGACTGATGACAGCCTGCTCTGCAGTCTTTCCTTGTTTTCCACTTCAGGAAAGCCTCTGTATTTTGTGTATTTTCAATAGACACTGTTATACTCTCTTGAATGTAGGGGTTCTTTGTTGACGCAAAGTGAGTGTCAACTTCCAGCACATTAGACATCAGACAATTGGACCAGAGGTCTAGGAGCTGGTAGAATTGGTTGCTGATTGCAGAGTGCATTTATTTTTCTTTCTAGGGACCTGACTTGATCAAATATTTGGATATACTCTGTTTATTTGAATATGAGATAAAAATATATTGTAATTTGTGATATGAAACATGAGAGGTTTGTGCACAAAGTTAAACACTTTCTTTGTAGATTTATTCGTGAAAATATAAGACTGTGAAGTGGGTTCAGCTCATATTTGGATAATTATGGCATATAAAAAATGTTCTGATAACAAAACCTAGATATTCAGTACATAAATAACAGAACTTGCAATTGAACAGGGTATATGAGCGGTCGGCTTCATGCCCTGGCCACTTCATCCCATATAGTAGGAGACTGGTATGGCCAGAAACACTCTGGATGTTTCAAAGAAGACAGGACTTCTTGCGCTTACGGAGAATTGCGCCCTGGGTCGTCCAGCCCGTATCCTAGGCGCTATAATGGTTAGGTTGTCCTGGTTGCTTATTTTCCTCACGGTTTGTTAAAATATCTTTGATGCATCTGCTTTGCTCATTTGAATAATGTATTACTGAACTGTTGCCACATATGTAATTATTCACTGCATTATTCCTATTAAGGTAAATGTGGTACTACATCTATAGTGGTTTACATCATTGCACAGTAATTACTCTAAACTTTTGCGTTGTCAGGCCTTCTCCACGTCCAGGTAGTGGAACATCGTTGGAACGCCTGAACTCCATGTCCCCTGCTGCCCGACGCCTAGCTTCAACTCAGCTGCGACGTCGTATAGGTAGTGATATGGCATTGCTAGCATCGTACAGTCCCAGTCCTCATCATAGTATCCGTAGTGGACAGGCCTCATCTCATCTTACGCCCAGTTCTGCTAAAACTCCAACTCCAGGCAAGAATAGCAGTGTGAGGAGGAATCGGATAAACACGCCTAATCTTAATATCACAGACAATCTTTTGAATCTTCCAAAAAGACCGAGAGCAGCTGATTTCTTTTAAATCCTTAGTGAGGTTGAGATTTTTGGTTTTCACAATGGCGAGTGTTACGTTATTGTCTTCTGAGAAGACTAATATTCACTGATGTAGGTTGGTGTTGATATGATTTGTAAAAGAATTTAATCATTCCTGTTGCGTTTGCAAACAGTGCCCAGTTGTGCTGATAATGTTTCTGGTTATTATGACAGTGCAGAAATATAAACAGTTGGTAGCATTTTGACAGGTGCTGGTTGCCAAGACTGCGCTTGTAGCTCACTACAGTCTTTCTGGTGGATATGTTGGTAATACATCCTAGGAGGGCATGTCATCTTTCTGGAAGTCTCATCTCTTTATCTTACGAGGCATGTCCAACTGAAGCCCATTGATGGCACTGCATTGGTGGGATAGATGACACGTCTGCAAGTTTCACTCGGTAAATACACTGGCAGACATTTTTGTAGAACAACACAATCACGTGAGAGTAGCTAGTACTGATGGTACTGCTGCACTCCTTAATGGTGGCGTACCAGGTGGTGAATCCATCCACGCAGTTCAAGAGGGACCTCAAGGAACGTCAGCTTCTCGACAGTCACATGATCACAGTCAAGCCAAACCATTACTGGCATATGGTTCAAAAGCTTCGTGCCAAAATCAAGAAGAACAGTCGTGATAAACTTATTGGTGGCAACACACTGCCACTTGACAGCGTCATCCGCATGTGGCTCACCAATTTGCGTGACAGACCGGATGCTGTGTGATGGGAGGTGCTCATACACCCTGAATTTGTCAGTACAAGATTTCCACTTTTTTGGATCATTAAAGAGAGCTCATAAGCCATACATGTGGTGATGTGCTTTAGGCAGCAGGCCAGGGAATCCTTTGCAGATGTGATATGCTGACATGTGCATCAGTGGGACTCCTGACCACATGCCTGTGGTAAAAGATTTTATGTATTACCAACTAGCTGTACTAGGTAACATATGTAAGATTATTACTATGACATGTCTTACTGTTGTACATTTGTTAACTGGTGCAGTTAGTTGGTAATAAATATAATCTTGCATATTTGTTGCATGGGAAATGTATCATATGAAGCCTGTGCTGCAATTTTGCAACTGATGCCTTACCATCACATGTGAACATCCTTGAATGGGTTTCATTTTCACATGGCTGATATAAGGCTGCTGTGTATGGAGGTATAGCTCCATTTGTTCTTAATTTTGGCTTTAGATTGAAGTGGGTGTTCAGCTTCTCACACTGGGTGCTTTGCCATTGTGGAAAGAGCCCCGGTAAACACTGAGTGGGACCCATTGTGGGTGCTAGGGAGAAGAGAAGCATACCTTGTGCTGTCTTGCAGAGATTTGCTGAATCACAGAATGCCACTCCTTCTTGATCCACCATTGTGGTCATTACTTAAATGTAAAAGTTTCCATAGACTTGTTTGTGCAGTGACATGCATTATGGCTGTATGCATTTTGTATGGAAGTAACATCAGACTTTACATATGTCGAAGATATTCTGCTGTAATGGTGTGAATTCAGATGAAATACATCTGAAGACGTTATACCATCCAGCTGTCTGTTACTGTCTTGCACATCGCCAGTTTTGTCCAGTCCAGTCCTCTGTTACTGTCACATCTCCAGGTTTGTCCAGTCCAGCGAATTCCTTCCAGCTGTCTGTTACTGTCTTGCACATCTCCAGGTTTGTCCAGTCCTCTGTTAGTGTCACATCTCCAGGTTTGCCCAGTCCAGTGAATTCCTTCCAGCTGTCTGTTATTGTCTCGCACATTTCCATTTTTGTCCATTCCTCAGTGTTACTGTCTCATTCCTCCACCAGTTTGTATGCTGCTCCATTTTGTTTCAGTCCTGTACATTCCCCTCTGTGCTTTTCCTTGGTTGTGATTGGCCATACTCCATTGAAACTCTCCCATATAAATAACATATCTTTTCTACCCAGTGCCTCAGCATCCTTCAGTGCCAGTTCATTCACCGGGAAGATAGAGGCAGTAATTCCTCTGTGATGTAGGAAGGAACAAAACACTCTCAACAGTGTAAAATCTCGAAAGACATTTGTCATTCCGAGATCAGCTCTGCCATGACAACCTGAAAACTGTGTCTTGGCCATTATATTTTGACCCTTCAATGCTGGTCTCGGTGCACTGTATAGACCTTAGTTATTGGCATTAGGCCAGCCTTGGTGCACCGTTTAGATATAAATGCGTTAAGGGGTACAGTAAATGAACAAGACAGGCAATGTACGTATAAACGTAAAATTGAGGCAGGTCTGCGTAACCATCGTTGCGGTGGAAAAGCAATAAGTGGTCAACATTATGAGTGTTTTGGTTTCTTGCCCAAGTTACTTGGCATACAAAACTGATGAGCCACATTATAATTTCATCTGTGGCCTGTCCGGCTGTACCATATTTTTCCACATTATCTCAAGCGGCACAGTTTTCAGGAAAAAAATATTGAACGTGTGTTTTGATTCTCTAAATTGTGTGTTAAAACATTTCCATCCTAAGAAGACTTAAGCAAAATATTATCATAAATCTACATATATCTGCATGTAAAGTGCCCGTTATTCACGTCAGATTGTAATCCGACTTGAATTTTCTCGACGGGTTTTCAAAAAAATCTTGAAGTATGAAATTTCGTGAAAATCCATGTACTGGGAGCAGAGTTTTCCCATGCGGATAGATGGAGAGACATGGCAAAGCTAATATTTGCTTTTCACAGTTTTGCGGAAGTGCCTAAATACCCCTCCAACTTGGGCGGTTTGAATTTAAACACCACCATCACTGGGTGGTTCAATATGCCTTAACTCGCAGGCTGTAGAATCCATAGCAAAAACTGTAATGTTAATAGGCTTGATGGAGACAGCTGGAGTAAGTTGGTTGGTTTTATCTTCTGGTAATTTTAGGACAGATCGGAGGTGGCATGTGACCTTGTTGTGAATGTAACATGAAGACACAGAGCCATCTCAATTGACATGTGCGTTGCGTTTACTGTGTGGTTGTGTCCTTCCCTGCGGACTTGGTTTTTAAGTCGAGTCATGCTGAACGGCAAACTTGATGATTTAAAATGCAGTAAAGTAATTAAAAGACACTTCCTCTTATTATTAATCAGCAGGTGTAGAGCCAACTGAACCTTCTTGGTGAGATTTTATGGTTTTTTTGCTTCCTTCATCTAACCATTTCTGACTGTGAAAAGGACCAAGTGTATAAGACATTACTTGGTGTGATCAGAGGAGGTCTGTAAGACTGCAAACATCGCGTGTGTGGAAACTTGAGAGAATGAATGTGTATGTGTTACGTTCGAAGATCAAAAATGCTCATTGAGCGGAAAAAATGACCACAACGCATTTTGGCATTAGAGAAACAGCTACAACACAAGATTGCGTGTTGTGGCTGTTTTGAAACAACCACAGCGCGTTGTGGCACGAGAGAAACAGCCACAGAGTGAAATGTCTTTTAAATTAACTGTTTATAAGTTTAGTAATTCATTGATAAGAAATACATGTAGTGTGGGCCTAATGAAGAGCAATGGCAAAGCTCGTTTATTTTTGCAGCAGCTGTTAGAATGAAACTTAGAATTACACTTCATGTTTTTCGAACGACATTTGCACTTTATATCGATGCAGTACCTCTTACAATGGCAGCTTACAAATCACTGCCTACTTCCGTTATCATTGAGGCTGACCGAAGAGATGGTGAACTTGAGGGCACATCATGTGCCTCGATGAAGTTATCAGCAGTTGTGAATTGATCGCGAGCATGCATCCACTCAAGTAGGCCATCCTTTGTGTCCAACAGATGAAGCCCAGAAGAGTTGACACCGATGACGACTGCAAGGACATTTCTGGGGGCTAGATGTCCTTGATCAAGGTCAGGCACCCTGATCACAACGTTTGTCCCAATATCAACTGCTGGAAGTCTTGAGTTGGAGAGAGAAACCATTTTTTGAGCTTGTTGTTCCTGACCAGATTTTGCACCTTCTCGCTCAATTTTGATTCGATTCTTCCTTACACAGAGGTTGCGAGTGACTTTCAGTCCGAAACCCTCACCGTCTTCACTGTAACTTCTACAACTTCCACTTCTGAACTTGTTGTGGTCATTTCCTTTTACAGCCACGACTCGACTCTCGCACCATGGTATATCTTCACATGCCACAACGCGTTGCGGCTGTTTAAAAACAGCCACAACACGAAATTTCGCGATGTGGCTGTTTCTCTAATGCCACAACACATTATGGTCGTTTTTTCTGCTCAATGAGCGTTTTCGATCTTTGAGCTTAACATATGCAGGGTGTCCCAGGAGGAATGTGCCAGACTTCGGGAGGGTGTTCCTTATGTTAAAGTATACCGATATAACCCAAAACACCTATGTCCAAAGTTGAATGGTTACGGAGATAATGGCCAGAGAAG